>OBVN01000016.1_pt1 | contig 167381 bp, 150 predicted proteins | sample 1476171 | NCBI WGS metagenome assembly OBVN01 (sample SAMEA2580014, study PRJEB22360) | human gut metagenome | biome: human gut; feature: human-associated habitat; material: faeces | place: Denmark | collected 2008/2010
AGTCATCGGGCATTATCTGAACATAAAACACTATCAATAAGTTGGAGTCATTACCCGGCTCGGCTGCAAAAGAATTAGGGTTAACTCAACCGGCCGTCAGTAAAATCATTAACGATATTGAAGATTATTTTGGTGTGGAATTAGTGGTGCGGAAAAATACCGGTGTAACATTAACACCTGCCGGTCAATTGTTACTCTCCCGTTCCGAATCCATTACCCGTGAAATGAAAAATATGGTTAATGAGATAAGCGGTATGTCTTCTGAGGCGGTGGTGGAAGTCTCATTTGGTTTTCCTTCATTGATTGGTTTTACTTTTATGTCAGGGATGATCAACAAGTTCAAAGAGGTGTTCCCGAAAGCGCAGGTTTCTATGTATGAAGCGCAACTGTCTTCGTTCTTACCGGCAATCCGCGACGGTCGACTGGATTTTGCGATTGGTACGTTAAGTGCAGAAATGAAGCTTCAGGATTTACATGTTGAGCCGCTGTTCGAGTCCGAGTTTGTGCTGGTAGCCAGTAAGTCCCGAACATGCACCGGCACCACCACGCTGGAGTCGTTGAAGAACGAACAGTGGGTGTTGCCACAAACTAATATGGGGTACTACAGCGAACTGCTTACTACGTTACAAAGAAATGGCATCAGTATTGAAAACATCGTTAAAACCGACTCAGTCGTGACAATTTATAATCTTGTTCTCAATGCTGATTTCTTAACTGTAATTCCTTGTGATATGACGTCACCTTTTGGTTCTAATCAATTTATTACTATTCCGGTTGAAGAAACATTACCTGTGGCACAATATGCCGCGGTATGGTCGAAAAATTATCGTATTAAAAAAGCAGCATCGGTTTTGGTGGAATTAGCCAAAGAGTATTCATCTTATAATGGGTGTAGACGAAGGCAATTAATAGAAGTTGGTTAGTTATTTGTTTTTATTTAAACATAAATAATCCACCTGTCTGTCTTGCAGGTGTCGGTTACGGTTACCTACATATTTAATTCAGGCGAAGAGGTTTTATAATGCATATTACATACGATCTGCCGGTTGCTATTGATGACATTATTGAAGCGAAACAACGACTGGCTGGGCGAATTTATAAAACAGGCATGCCTCGCTCCAACTATTTTAGTGAACGTTGCAAAGGTGAAATATTCCTGAAGTTTGAAAATATGCAGCGTACGGGTTCATTTAAAATTCGTGGCGCATTTAATAAATTAAGTTCACTGACCGATGCGGAAAAACGCAAAGGCGTGGTGGCCTGTTCTGCGGGCAACCATGCGCAAGGGGTTTCCCTCTCCTGCGCGATGCTGGGTATCGACGGTAAAGTGGTGATGCCAAAAGGTGCGCCAAAATCCAAAGTAGCGGCAACGTGCGACTACTCCGCAGAAGTCGTTCTGCATGGTGATAACTTCAACGACACTATCGCTAAAGTGAGCGAAATTGTCGAAATGGAAGGCCGTATTTTTATCCCACCTTACGATGATCCGAAAGTGGTTGCTGGCCAGGGAACGATTGGTCTGGAAATTATGGAAGATCTCTATGATGTCGATAACGTGATTGTGCCAATTGGTGGTGGCGGTTTAATTGCTGGTATTGCGGTGGCAATTAAATCTATTAACCCGACCATTCGTGTTATTGGCGTACAGTCTGAAAACGTTCACGGCATGGCGGCTTCTTTCCACTCCGGAGAAATAACCACGCACCGAACTACCGGCACCCTGGCGGATGGTTGTGATGTCTCCCGCCCGGGTAATTTAACTTACGAAATCGTTCGTGAATTAGTCGATGACATCGTGCTGGTCAGCGAAGACGAAATCAGAAACAGTATGATTGCCTTAATTCAGCGCAATAAAGTCGTCACCGAAGGCGCAGGCGCTCTGGCATGTGCTGCATTATTAAGCGGTAAATTAGACCAATATATTCAAAACAGAAAAACCGTCAGTATTATTTCCGGCGGCAATATCGATCTTTCTCGCGTCTCTCAAATCACCGGTTTCGTTGACGCTTAATTAATTCGTTGAGGATAGGATATGAGTACTTCAGATAGCATTGTATCCAGCCAGACAAAACAATCGTCCTGGCGTAAATCAGATACCACATGGACGTTAGGCTTGTTTGGTACGGCAATCGGCGCCGGGGTGCTGTTCTTCCCTATCCGCGCAGGTTTTGGCGGACTAATCCCGATTCTTCTGATGTTGGTATTGGCATACCCCATCGCGTTTTATTGCCACCGGGCGCTGGCGCGTCTGTGTCTTTCTGGCTCTAACCCTTCCGGCAACATTACGGAAACGGTGGAAGAGCATTTTGGTAAAACTGGCGGCGTGGTTATCACGTTCCTGTACTTCTTCGCGATTTGCCCACTGCTGTGGATTTATGGCGTTACTATTACCAATACCTTTATGACGTTCTGGGAAAACCAGCTCGGCTTTGCACCGCTGAATCGCGGCTTTGTGGCGCTGTTCCTGTTGCTGCTGATGGCTTTCGTCATCTGGTTTGGTAAGGATCTGATGGTTAAAGTGATGAGCTACCTGGTATGGCCGTTTATCGCCAGCCTGGTGCTGATTTCTTTGTCGCTGATCCCTTACTGGAACTCTGCAGTTATCGACCAGGTTGACCTCGGTTCGCTGTCGTTAACCGGTCATGACGGTATCCTGATCACTGTCTGGCTGGGGATTTCCATCATGGTTTTCTCCTTTAACTTCTCGCCAATCGTCTCTTCCTTCGTGGTTTCTAAGCGTGAAGAGTATGAGAAAGACTTCGGTCGCGACTTCACCGAACGTAAATGTTCCCAAATCATTTCTCGTGCCAGCATGCTGATGGTTGCAGTGGTGATGTTCTTTGCCTTTAGCTGCCTGTTTACTCTGTCTCCGGCCAACATGGCGGAAGCCAAAGCGCAGAATATTCCAGTGCTTTCTTATCTGGCTAACCACTTTGCGTCCATGACCGGTACCAAAACAACGTTCGCGATTACACTGGAATATGCGGCTTCCATCATCGCACTCGTGGCTATCTTCAAATCTTTCTTCGGTCACTATCTGGGAACGCTGGAAGGTCTGAATGGCCTGGTCCTGAAGTTTGGTTATAAAGGCGACAAAACTAAAGTGTCGCTGGGTAAACTGAACACTATCAGCATGATCTTCATCATGGGCTCCACCTGGGTTGTTGCCTACGCCAACCCGAACATCCTTGACCTGATTGAAGCCATGGGCGCACCGATTATCGCATCCCTGCTGTGCCTGTTGCCGATGTATGCCATCCGTAAAGCGCCGTCTCTGGCGAAATACCGTGGTCGTCTGGATAACGTGTTTGTTACCGTGATTGGTCTGCTGACCATCCTGAACATCGTATACAAACTGTTTTAATCCGTAACTCAGGATGAGAAAAGAGATGAATGAATTTCCGGTTGTTTTGGTTATTAACTGTGGTTCGTCTTCGATTAAGTTTTCCGTGCTCGATGCCAGCGACTGTGAAGTATTAATGTCAGGTATTGCCGACGGTATTAACTCGGAAAATGCATTCTTATCCGTAAATGGGGGAGAGCCAGCACCGCTGGCTCACCACAGCTACGAAGGTGCATTGAAGGCAATTGCATTTGAACTGGAAAAACGGAATTTAAATGACAGTGTGGCCTTAATTGGCCACCGCATCGCTCACGGCGGCAGTATTTTTACCGAGTCCGCCATTATTACCGATGAAGTCATTGATAATATCCGTCGCGTTTCTCCACTGGCACCCCTGCATAATTACGCCAATTTAAGTGGTATTGAATCGGCGCAGCAATTATTTCCGGGCGTAACTCAGGTGGCGGTATTTGATACCAGTTTCCACCAGACGATGGCTCCGGAAGCTTATTTATACGGCCTGCCGTGGAAATATTATGAAGAGTTAGGTGTACGCCGTTATGGTTTCCACGGCACGTCGCACCGCTATGTTTCCCAGCGCGCACATTCGCTGCTGAATCTGGCGGAAGATGACTCCGGCCTGGTTGTGGCGCATCTTGGCAATGGCGCGTCAATCTGCGCGGTTCGCAACGGTCAGAGTGTTGATACCTCAATGGGAATGACGCCGCTGGAAGGCTTGATGATGGGTACCCGCAGTGGCGATGTCGACTTTGGTGCGATGTCCTGGGTCGCCAGCCAAACCAACCAGAGCCTGGGTGACCTGGAACGCGTAGTGAATAAAGAGTCGGGATTATTAGGTATTTCCGGTCTTTCTTCGGATTTACGTGTTCTGGAAAAAGCCTGGCATGAAGGTCACGAACGCGCGCAACTGGCAATTAAAACCTTTGTTCACCGAATTGCCCGTCATATTGCCGGACACGCAGCTTCATTACGTCGCCTGGATGGAATTATATTCACCGGCGGAATAGGAGAGAATTCAAGCTTAATTCGTCGTCTGGTCATGGAACATTTGGCTGTATTAGGCTTAGAGATTGATACAGAAATGAATAATCGCTCTAACTCCTGTGGTGAGCGAATTGTTTCCAGTGAAAATGCGCGTGTCATTTGTGCCGTTATTCCGACTAACGAAGAAAAAATGATTGCTTTGGATGCCATTCATTTAGGCAAAGTTAACGCGCCCGCAGAATTTGCATAATTTAGTTGAAGTATTGTAGAGAGATTATTTTTCATGAAGGTAGATATTGATACCAGCGATAAGCTGTACGCCGACGCATGGCTTGGCTTTAAAGGTACGGACTGGAAAAACGAAATTAATGTCCGCGATTTTATTCAACATAACTATACACCGTATGAAGGCGATGAATCTTTCCTCGCCGAAGCGACGCCTGCCACCACGGAATTGTGGGAAAAAGTAATGGAAGGCATCCGTATCGAAAATGCAACCCACGCGCCGGTTGATTTCGATACCAATATTGCCACCACAATTACCGCTCATGATGCGGGATATATTAACCAGCCGCTGGAAAAAATTGTTGGCCTGCAAACGGATGCGCCGTTGAAACGTGCGCTACACCCGTTCGGTGGCATTAATATGATTAAAAGTTCATTCCACGCCTATGGCCGAGAAATGGACAGTGAATTTGAATATCTGTTTACCGATCTGCGTAAAACCCATAACCAGGGCGTATTTGATGTTTACTCACCGGATATGCTGCGCTGCCGTAAATCTGGCGTGCTGACCGGTTTACCAGATGGCTATGGCCGTGGGCGCATTATCGGTGACTATCGCCGCGTAGCGCTGTATGGCATCAGTTATCTGGTACGTGAACGCGAACTGCAATTTGCCGATCTCCAGTCTCGTCTGGAAAAAGGCGAGGATCTGGAAGCCACCATCCGTCTGCGTGAGGAGCTGGCAGAGCATCGTCATGCGCTGTTGCAGATTCAGGAAATGGCGGCGAAATATGGCTTTGATATCTCTCGCCCAGCGCAGAATGCGCAGGAAGCGGTGCAGTGGCTCTACTTCGCTTATCTGGCGGCAGTGAAATCGCAAAATGGCGGCGCGATGTCGCTGGGCCGCACGGCATCGTTCCTCGATATCTACATTGAGCGCGACTTTAAAGCTGGCGTACTCAATGAGCAGCAGGCACAGGAACTGATCGATCACTTCATCATGAAGATCCGTATGGTACGCTTCCTGCGTACACCGGAATTTGATTCGCTGTTCTCCGGCGACCCAATCTGGGCGACGGAAGTGATCGGCGGGATGGGGCTGGACGGTCGTACGCTGGTGACCAAAAACTCCTTCCGCTATTTGCACACCCTGCACACTATGGGGCCGGCACCGGAACCTAACCTGACCATTCTTTGGTCGGAAGAATTACCGATTGCCTTCAAAAAATATGCCGCGCAGGTGTCGATCGTCACCTCTTCCTTGCAGTATGAAAATGACGATCTGATGCGTACTGACTTCAACAGCGACGATTACGCGATTGCCTGCTGCGTCAGCCCAATGGTGATTGGTAAGCAAATGCAGTTCTTTGGTGCACGCGCTAACCTGGCGAAAACGCTGCTCTACGCAATTAACGGCGGGGTGGACGAGAAGCTGAAGATTCAGGTCGGGCCGAAAACAGCACCGCTGATGGACGACGTGCTGGATTACGACAAAGTGATGGACAGCCTCGATCACTTCATGGACTGGCTGGCGGTGCAGTACATCAGCGCGCTGAATATCATTCACTACATGCACGACAAGTACAGCTACGAAGCTTCGCTGATGGCGCTGCACGATCGTGATGTCTATCGCACTATGGCATGCGGCATCGCGGGCCTGTCGGTGGCGACGGACTCCCTGTCTGCCATCAAATATGCCCGCGTGAAACCAATCCGTGACGAAAACGGCCTGGCGGTGGACTTTGAAATCGACGGTGAATATCCGCAGTACGGCAACAACGACGAGCGCGTAGACAGCATTGCCTGCGACCTGGTTGAACGCTTTATGAAGAAAATTAAAGCGCTGCCAACCTATCGCAACGCCGTCCCTACCCAGTCGATTCTGACTATCACTTCTAACGTGGTGTACGGCCAGAAAACCGGTAATACGCCGGACGGTCGTCGCGCCGGAACACCGTTCGCGCCGGGCGCTAACCCGATGCATGGTCGTGACCGCAAAGGTGCCGTGGCCTCATTGACGTCGGTGGCGAAACTGCCGTTCACCTACGCCAAAGATGGGATCTCGTACACCTTCTCAATCGTTCCTGCGGCGCTGGGCAAAGAAGATCCAGTACGTAAAACCAACCTTGTCGGCCTGCTGGATGGGTATTTCCACCACGAAGCGGATGTCGAAGGCGGTCAACACCTCAACGTCAACGTAATGAATCGGGAAATGCTGCTGGATGCCATCGAGCACCCGGAAAAATATCCTAACCTGACAATCCGTGTCTCTGGCTACGCCGTGCGCTTCAACGCACTGACCCGTGAACAGCAACAGGATGTTATTTCACGTACCTTTACCCAGGCGCTCTGACGCCGGAGGATGTATGAAAAAGATTATCGAAACGCAACGTGCCCCAGGCGCAATCGGCCCTTATGTTCAGGGCGTTGATTTAGGCAGCATGGTCTTCACCTCCGGGCAAATACCGGTTTGCCCACAGACCGGTGAGATCCCGGCTGATGTGCAAGATCAGGCGCGTTTAAGCCTCGAAAACGTCAAAGCGATCGTGGTTGCTGCCGGGCTGAGCGTGGGCGATATCATCAAGATGACCGTGTTTATCACCGATCTGAATGATTTTGCCACCATCAACGAAGTCTATAAGCAGTTCTTCGATGAGCATCAGGCGACCTATCCGACCCGGAGCTGTGTGCAGGTCGCGCGTTTGCCGAAAGATGTGAAGCTGGAAATTGAAGCCATCGCAGTACGTAGTGCGTAAAGCCTCGTGAGCGGGACGGTCGTAAGGTCGTTCCGCTCCACTTCACTGAACGGCAATCCGAGGGTGTGGATATGATTAGTGCATTCGATATTTTCAAAATTGGGATTGGTCCCTCCAGTTCGCATACCGTGGGGCCAATGAATGCCGGAAAAAGTTTTATTGATCGGCTGGAAAGTAGCGGCTTATTAACCGCGACGAGCCATATTGTGGTCGATCTGTACGGGTCGTTGTCACTGACGGGCAAAGGCCATGCCACGGATGTCGCCATCATCATGGGACTGGCAGGAAACAGTCCGCAGGATGTTGTCATTGATGAGATCCCTGCATTTATAGAGTTAGTAACGCGCAGCGGGCGGCTGCCAGTGGCATCTGGTGCGCATATTGTTGATTTTCCTGTAGCAAAGAACATTATCTTCCATCCCGAAATGTTGCCTCGCCATGAGAACGGAATGCGGATCACTGCCTGGAAGGGACAGGAAGAGCTATTAAGTAAAACCTATTACTCTGTCGGCGGCGGGTTTATTGTCGAAGAAGAACACTTCGGCCTGTCGCACGATGTCGAAACGTCCGTACCTTACGATTTCCACTCAGCAGGTGAACTGCTGAAAATGTGTGATTACAACGGCCTGTCTATATCTGGTCTGATGATGCACAACGAGCTAGCGCTGCGCAGCAAAGCGGAAATTGACGCCGGTTTTGCCCGTATCTGGCAAGTGATGCATGACGGTATTGAACGTGGGATGAACACTGAAGGCGTGCTGCCTGGTCCGCTCAATGTGCCGCGCCGTGCCGTAGCGCTGCGTCGTCAGCTGGTTTCCAGCGATAACATCTCTAACGATCCGATGAATGTCATCGACTGGATCAACATGTACGCGCTGGCGGTTAGTGAAGAAAACGCAGCTGGCGGGCGCGTGGTAACGGCACCGACTAACGGTGCGTGCGGCATTATTCCGGCAGTACTGGCTTATTACGATAAGTTCCGTCGTCCGGTAAACGAGCGGTCAATTGCCCGCTATTTTCTGGCCGCGGGGGCTATTGGCGCGCTGTATAAAATGAACGCCTCCATCTCTGGCGCGGAAGTCGGCTGTCAGGGGGAGATTGGCGTGGCCTGTTCAATGGCGGCGGCAGGGTTAACTGAACTACTGGGCGGCAGTCCGGCGCAGGTATGCAATGCGGCGGAAATCGCGATGGAGCATAACCTTGGGCTGACCTGCGATCCGGTTGCCGGACAGGTACAAATCCCGTGCATTGAACGTAATGCCATTAATGCCGTGAAAGCAGTAAACGCCGCGCGGATGGCGATGCGCCGCACCTCGGCACCGCGTGTTTCACTCGATAAAGTGATCGAGACGATGTATGAAACCGGCAAAGATATGAACGATAAATACCGCGAAACATCACGCGGAGGACTGGCCATTAAAGTGGTCTGCGGCTGACATTGCTGTCAGCTTTCATCCTTGGGTGCACAAATGTGCACCTTTTTTTTGTGATCTGCCGCAAATAGAGAATGAATATTCTCCTGCGATTAATTTAGTAGAAAATTCTTATCCATCTCCGTTATTTCAAAGTCTTGATTGTGAAGATTTTCTCTGACCTCGCGCGTATCATTTCTTTATTCTAATAACTCGCCTGCAAAAACGTAGACCGCATATCGCCTTGATGCGGCTCGGAAAAAAATAATAAGCCCTACAAAATATTGAGCGAGAAATTATGGAAATTGCATCGAATAAAGGCGTCATTGCAGACGCTTCGACCCCGGCGGGTCGTGCTGGAATGAGTGAGAGCGAGTGGCGAGAAGCGATCAAATTCGACAGTACTGACACCGGCTGGGTGATTATGAGTATCGGGATGGCGATTGGCGCGGGGATTGTTTTTCTCCCGGTGCAGGTCGGTTTGATGGGATTGTGGGTATTTTTGCTCTCATCGGTGATTGGTTACCCGGCAATGTATCTGTTTCAGCGATTGTTTATTAATACGCTGGCAGAATCACCAGAATGTAAAGATTACCCGAGCGTCATTAGCGGTTATTTAGGTAAAAACTGGGGCATCCTGTTAGGTGCGCTCTATTTCGTAATGCTGGTGATTTGGATGTTCGTCTATTCCACCGCCATCACCAACGATAGTGCTTCCTACCTGCATACCTTCGGCGTGACGGAAGGGTTGCTGTCAGACAGTCCCTTTTATGGTCTGGTACTGATTTGCATTCTGGTGGCGATCTCCTCACGCGGCGAGAAATTGTTATTCAAAATTTCGACCGGCATGGTGCTGACCAAGCTGCTGGTGGTCGCGGCGCTGGGCGTGTCGATGGTGGGAATGTGGCATCTGTATAACGTCGGTTCGCTACCGCCGCTGGGGCTGCTGGTGAAAAACGCCATTATTACGCTGCCGTTTACCCTGACGTCGATTCTGTTTATCCAGACGTTAAGTCCGATGGTGATCTCTTATCGCTCGCGGGAAAAATCAATTGAAGTGGCGCGGCATAAAGCATTGCGGGCAATGAATATCGCGTTTGGCATTTTGTTTGTCACCGTCTTTTTCTACGCCGTGTCGTTCACGCTGGCGATTGCCGCACAGTTTATTAGCGGTGACGGCGCAGCGTGGGTGAAAGTGGTCAGCGTCATTCTCAATATCTTTGCTGTCATGACTGCATTCTTTGGCGTCTATTTAGGCTTTCGCGAAGCAACGCAAGGGATCGTAATGAACATCCTGCGTCGCAAGATGCCTGCCGAGAAGATTAACGAAAATCTCGTTCAGCGCGGCATCATGATTTTCGCCATTTTGCTGGCCTGGAGCGCCATCGTACTGAACGCACCGGTGTTGAGCTTCACCTCTATCTGTAGCCCGATTTTCGGCATGGTAGGGTGCCTGATCCCGGCGTGGCTGGTTTACAAAGTACCAGCATTGCACAAATACAAAGGGATGTCTCTGTACCTGATTATCGTCACTGGTTTGTTGCTGTGTGTTTCTCCGTTCCTGGCATTTTCTTGATTTACCTGAAATTTTAAGGTTTTTAATATGTTTGATTCGACTTTAAATCCGTTATGGCAGCGTTACATCCTCGCCGTTCAGGAGGAAGTAAAACCGGCGCTGGGATGTACTGAACCGATTTCACTGGCGCTGGCGGCGGCGGTTGCTGCGGCAGAACTGGAAGGTCCGGTTGAACGTGTAGAAGCCTGGGTTTCGCCAAATCTGATGAAGAACGGTCTGGGCGTCACCGTTCCCGGCACGGGAATGGTGGGGCTGCCGATTGCGGCGGCGCTGGGGGCGTTAGGTGGAAATGCCAACGCCGGGCTGGAAGTGCTGAAAGACGCAACAGCGCAGGCAATTGCCGATGCCAAAGCACTGCTGGCGGCGGGGAAAGTCTCCGTTAAGATCCAGGAACCTTGCGATGAAATCCTCTTCTCACGCGCCAAAGTCTGGAACGGTGAGAAGTGGGCGTGTGTCACCATCGTCGGCGGGCATACCAACATTGTGCATATCGAGACGCACGATGGTGTGGTGTTTACCCAGCAGGCGTGTGTGGCAGAGGGCGAGCAAGAGTCTCCGCTGACGGTGCTTTCCAGAACGACGCTGGCTGAGATCCTGAAGTTCGTCAATGAAGTCCCGTTTGCGGCGATCCGCTTTATTCTCGATTCCGCGAAGCTAAATTGTGCGTTATCGCAGGAAGGTTTGAGCGGTAAGTGGGGGCTGCATATTGGCGCGACGCTGGAAAAACAGTGCGAGCGCGGTTTGCTGGCGAAAGATCTCTCTTCATCCATTGTGATTCGTACCAGCGCGGCATCCGATGCGCGTATGGGCGGCGCTACGCTTCCGGCTATGAGTAACTCCGGCTCGGGTAACCAGGGGATTACCGCAACAATGCCTGTGGTGGTGGTAGCAGAACACTTCGGAGCGGATGATGAACGGCTGGCGCGTGCGCTGATGCTTTCGCATTTGAGCGCAATTTACATCCATAACCAGTTACCGCGTTTGTCTGCGCTGTGTGCCGCAACGACCGCAGCAATGGGGGCCGCCGCCGGGATGGCATGGCTGGTGGATGGGCGTTATGAAACCATCTCGATGGCGATCAGCAGTATGATCGGCGATGTCAGCGGCATGATTTGCGATGGTGCGTCGAACAGCTGCGCGATGAAGGTTTCGACCAGTGCTTCGGCTGCGTGGAAAGCGGTGTTAATGGCGCTGGATGATACCGCCGTGACCGGCAATGAAGGGATTGTGGCGCATGATGTTGAGCAGTCGATTGCCAACCTGTGTGCGTTAGCAAGCCATTCGATGCAGCAAACGGATCGGCAGATTATCGAGATTATGGCGAGCAAGGCCAGATAAACGCCAGGTTTTGGGGATCGTGCCGGATGCGATGCTGGCGCATCTTGTCCGGCCTACGGGTTGTTTAATTCGTTAATGTTGTTGGATTTTGTAGGCCGGATAAGGCGTTTTCGCCGCATCCGGCAACCTGTCTTTACGCGGTAGCTTCATCCTCGGCTAAACGCGTTTCAGCATCCGCGACGATAGCTTCCAGCTCGCTCAACATCTCTTCATAGCCAAAATTTTTGGCGGTGCGAGCAGGTTCTTTCGCCACCACGGGCTTCACCGGCTGGCGCTTTTTGGCCAATTTTTTACTCATCATCATCTCCCTGTAAAAACAACTAGACAGGCAAATCTATCAGCAAAGCGCGCAGTGGGGAATCGGCAACCAGCGTAATGTTAGCCTCGTCACGAATAAACGCCCCATCACCGCAGGTCAGCGCCGCTTTCTCTTCATGATGCGTAAGCGCATGAAATTTCCCGTGAATCGATTGCAAATACGCGCGTGGCCCATGCAACTGGAAATTCGCACTTTCGCCTTTGTCGAGCACGATATGGTGCAGCCACACTTGCTGGCGTAATTGCAGGCTTCCCATCGCACCCTCTGGCGAGGCGATTAATTGCTGCTTGCCCATATTAAGCGCCAGCTTTTGAATCAGCGGATTCTCTCGCTGCGGGCAGGCGTCCAGCCAAAGCTGCATTCGCGTTAACGGTTTGTCTTTGCTGAGATTGTGTTCGCTATAGCTGACACCCGGCTGGGTAGAGAGCAGCAACGCCTCTCCGGCGCTGGCCTGAACATGATTGCCTTCGCTATCGCGATACTCTGCTTCTCCATCCAGAATCACATTTAAAATATCGACTTTGGGATAGGTTCGCGGCTGAAAGGCGGCACCTGGGGCCAGCACTTCCTGGTTAAGCACACGCAGGGAGGCATAGCCTAACAATTTCGGGTCGAAGTAGTGTCCAAAGGAAAAAGTATACCGGGCCTGCAACCATCCGTAGTCTGCTTGTCCACACTGCCTGGCAGTTCGGGTAGTAATCATAATTCTTGACCTCTCTTTACTTCCTTTTATGGTAAGGGGCTGGACGCTACATTGTTAGCCAGATATTCTGCCCGGTATGTTCAAATTTCCTGAATGAGAACGAAATGGCCAAAGAAAGGGCATTAACGCTGGAAGCACTACGGGTTATGGATGCGATCGATCGCCGGGGCAGTTTTGCGGCGGCGGCGGATGAGCTGGGACGCGTGCCTTCCGCACTTAGCTACACCATGCAAAAACTGGAAGAAGAGCTGGATGTGGTGCTGTTTGACCGCTCGGGCCATCGTACCAAATTCACCAATGTCGGGAGGATGTTGTTGGAGCGAGGGCGCGTTTTGCTGGAAGCCGCAGATAAACTGACTACTGATGCGGAAGCTCTCGCGCGCGGTTGGGAAACGCATCTCACCATTGTGACCGAAGCGCTGGTACCGACACCTGCCTTTTTCCCGTTAATCGACAAACTGGCGGCAAAAGCCAATACCCAACTGGCAATCATCACAGAAGTGCTGGCGGGGGCGTGGGAACGGCTGGAGCAGGGGCGGGCGGATATTGTTATCGCGCCGGATATGCATTTTCGTTCCTCGTCGGAGATCAACTCGCGCAAGCTCTATACGTTAATGAACGTCTACGTTGCCGCGCCTGATCACCCGATTCATCAGGAGCCGGAACCGTTATCTGAAGTGACGCGTGTGAAATATCGTGGAATTGCGGTGGCGGATACCGCTCGTGAGCGCCCGGTGTTGACCGTACAGCTGCTGGACAAACAGCCGCGCTTAACGGTGAGCACGATTGAAGATAAACGTCAGGCATTACTGGCGGGGCTTGGCGTGGCGACGATGCCGTATCCTATGGTCGAAAAAGATATTGCGGAAGGGCGGTTGCGTGTCGTCAGCCCGGAATCGACCAGCGAGATCGATATTATTATGGCCTGGCGTCGTGACAGTATGGGGGAAGCGAAATCCTGGTGTCTGCGGGAAATTCCCAAACTTTTTAACGGAAAATAATATTTATTATTGTTAATAAAAAGGGGCGAAATATCGCCCCAATTCTAAGATTAATTTGAACCAAACTTCGGATCGTTTCCGTAACGATTGCTGCCAGAAGTACCTTCTGTGCAGAAAAAAACCAGAAGCACGAGCCAGCCAATAAACGGAACAAAAAAGAGCAAGGCCCAGGCACCTGAACGGTCGGTATCGTGTAAGCGACGGATAGCAAGCGCAAGGACGGGAAGGAAGGTTGCCAGCAAATAAAGCATAGACAGATATGGAAGCTCCAGACCTAAAATCAATTGAATGACATTGATAATAGCGCCGACGATGGCGTTAATCAGAGTAAACATCCAGTACTCTTTACGACGTGCGCGACCAGAGAAACCAACATAATTTTTTAATACGGACAAATACCACTGCATAAAAACATCCCTTTAATTAAAAGTGACGAAAGTCTATTCCGGGTATTGTGTAAATGCTATTCGTATCTTTCTTTTTCGGATGTTATAAAGGTTTTGATATTTAAGATAAATACATGGTTATTTTTTATAGGTAATTTATATAACGACATTGAAATATTTTAAATAAACATTAGTAAATTATTCATTCATCAACATAATGATAAAAGCCGGATGAGTCAGACATCCGGCGAGCAGATTTGTTTTAAGGTTCCAGTTTTGGATCTGGTCCAAAGCGGTTTTCGCCTGGCGTACCCGCCTGGCAGTTAAAGACGATGATAATAAGCCAGCCGATAAACGGGATTAAGAATAGCAGTGCCCACCACGCCGAGCGGTCGGTGTCGTGCAGGCGGCGGAACTGAACCGCCCACCACGGTAAAAACACCAGAATACCGTAGATTGTCGTCAGGATGCCTTCGCCACCAGCGCGTTGCCAGCCTAACATTTTATCCAGCAGCCCCAGCACGAACGTAAAGATGATGTTGACCAGAATAAACATCCAGTACTCTTTGCGCCGCGCACGACCCCGGAAACCGACATAATTTTTTAGTACTTTCAGATACCAGTCCATTTTTGCCTCAATTTTGCTCAATCACTTGTTTTTAAAGCAGCAAATTAAGAATAGACGTGAATGAAATGGCAGTAAATATTCGTTCAAGGAATTAATAAAGTGCCGTGAAGGCGCGCTAAGACTGATGACAAGCGCAAAATCGCCAGATGCGCTACGCTTATCTGGTCTGCGCGGGTTATGCAATCTATTGAATGTACAATGTTTTGTATGTCAGATAAGGCGTTCATGCCACATCCGACATGAACAACATGCACTTAGCTAATTATCAGAGGCACCTCGTAAGGTGCCTTTTTTTAACCGAAGCGAACATCTCGTCCATGCGGTTCATCGAGATCCTGCCACGGACCAATTGAAATAATCCCCGTAGGGTTGATGGTCTTATGGCTGCGGAAGTAATGATTACGGATATGATCGAAATTGACTGTTTCGGCGATCCCCGGCATCTGGTAGATATCGCGCAGAAAACCGTACAGATTCAGGTAATCGCTGATGCGGTGCTTATCACACTTGAAGTGGGTCACATACACCGGATCAAAACGCACCAGCGTAGTCCACAGGCGAATATCGGCTTCGGTTAGCTGGTTGCCGGTCAGGTAACGATGCTGGCCTAAAATCTGCTCCAGTCGTGCCAGCGATTCAAACACTTTCGCCACCGCCTCGTCGTAAGCTTCCTGGCTGGTGGCAAAACCAGCTTTATACACGCCGTTGTTAACGGTGTCATAAATCCAGCCGTTAAGTTCGTCAATTTTTGTTTGCAGGGCTGGAGGGTAGTAATCACCCGCTTTCGCGCCCAGCGCATCAAACGCGGTATTGAACATGCGGATGATTTCTGCTGATTCGTTGCTGACGATGGTGTGGTTCTTTTTGTCCCACAGCACGGGAACAGTAACTCGTCCGCTGTAGTGTGGATCGGCGTGGAGATAAAGCTGATACAGAAATTCATTTTGATAGAGCGTGTCTCCGGTTGCTCCCGGAAAACTGTCATCAAAGGTCCAACCGTTTTCCAGCATCAGCGGGTTCACTACGGAAACGGAAATAAACGGTTCCAGTCCTTTGAGTTTGCGCATGATCAGCGTGCGGTGCGCCCACGGGCAGGCGAGTGAAACATAGAGATGATAACGATCTTTCTCTGCGATAAAACCGCCTGTGCCAGTGGGGCCAGGAGCGCCATCGGCAGTGAGCCAGTTACGAAATGCGGAAGCTGAACGTTGAAATTTACCGCCGGTAGATTTGGTATCGTACCAGGTGTCATGCCAGACGCCGTCAATCAGTTGACCCATTTTTCTCTCCTCCAATAGCAAAAACGAGGAGCTTCCTCCTCGTTTTTTATCGTTAAGTATAGCGCGTGCTTACCACTTTTTATTCAGCAGGCGGTCGATGCTATACGCGCCCGGACCGGTAATTGCCAGCAGCAGGAATCCGCCAGAAATTGTCAGGTTTTTCATGAACATCAGCGAGTTGACGCCTTCAGCAAAGTTGCTGTGAAATAAAAATGCCGTCAGCAGCGTAAAGCCCGCAGTAAACAGGGCTGTGGTGCGAGTCAGGAAACCGAACAGGATTGCCAGACCACCACCAAACTCAAGCAGAATCACCAGCGGCAGCATAAAACCCGGGACGCCCATTGCTTCCATATATTGTTGGGTACCCGCGTAGCCAGTAATTTTTCCCCAGCCAGCGGTAATAAACAGAATCGGCATTAAAATGCGCGCTACCAGTACACCAACATCTTCTAATTTTTTCATCATACTCTCCACTGCGCCACTCAGGCTGCTGATTGTTTTTTTGTGCAATGGCGCGGTATTAGCGTCGTTGCTGTCGATGGAGAGAATCATAAACGTGGTGAATGATGATTGTTAGCAAGGAAAACTGTCAAAAATCTTCAAAAAATTTGATGGATAAGGCCGGAATGGCTCCGGCCAGAGGGAAGTTAACCGCGAAGCTGTTGCTGCTTGAGGGTCGTTTTAACCAGACGCCAGGCGCTCCATACGCCAAAACCGCGTCTGGCCCAGCGGACCAGCATATTAGGATGGCGAATCGTCCAGATCGCCATCACGCTACTGCCAACCAGCGCCCAGGAGCGCAGACTTAGCAGCATATTCCAGCGACGATCGTAAGCGCCTGTTGTCTCCAGCCATTCACGACGACTGGCGGAAAGATCCAGCCGTTGTTGCTGGATCTGGCTAAGCAGTTGCGCCTTACGTCGTTCACGTTCGACTTTACTGCTCACGGGACTCCTCCTCGAGCAGCTGCCGATCGTTTGCTAACTCATGGCGTGTATGGCGCAGCAACGTAGACTTACGCGATTTACGTAGCGTCCAGATACCGCCAATCAGTGCCAGTAGCAGCAACACCACGGTGGTGGCAATCATCGCATTCAGGCGATATTGCGGGTCAACCGCCCAAATAATTAGCACCATCAGGCTCATAAGACCAAATGCAGCGAAAAGCATCGTCAGGCCCAGCATCAGTAAAAGTTGAAAGAGATTCGCTTTTTCCTCTTCCAGCTCCACCACCGCCAGCCGCAGACGTGTCTCTACCATTTCAACCATGATAGAAACAATTCGCTGCCCGATGCCCAGAACGCTTTTACCGGGCCCTTGTGCGTGATGAGTGTCCGCCATAATTAACGACGCGACAGCAGAACGCCGAGCACTACACCGATTGCAGCGCCAATGCCCACGCCCGTCCACGGATTTTCGCGCACATACTCATCGGCACGCGCCGCCGCGACACGGGTTTGTTTGGCAATGGCATCACCGGTTTCACCCAGGCGATAACGGCTCTGTTTCAGTGCCTGCTCCGCTTTGCTACGAATCTTACTCAACTCTTCTTTCGACTTCTCGCCAGATGAGCTAAGCACCTCTTCCAGCGTATCGGAAAGGGATTTCAACTCAGCACGCAGATGTTCCGTAGTGTGTTCTTTCGACATAGTTTTCTCCAGGTGAGTAAGTAGTGACTATTGTGAGTTAGTAGTCGCGCGCTTCCAGCTTTTTCAGCTCTTCCTGCGCTTCTGCCAGTTTCCGTTCGCGTTTGGCAATCTTATCGGCATCGCCTTTTTGCTTCGCCTCGGCTAAATCTTGCTGGCGTTCCGCCACCTCATCTTTCTGCTTTGCGATTTTCTTCTGATGATCGGCACGCAGCTGGCTATCTGAACAGTTGGCCCGGACTTCACTCAGGGCTTTATTCAGACCGTCAATACGATTCTGGTTTTGGTGTTTTTCGGCATAGCTGATCTCCTTAAGGATATTTTGCTCCTTTTCCTGACACAGGGTAGTGGCATAACTACCGGCACTAAGAGCAAAGAGAGAAACAGCTAAAGCGATGCGGTATTTCATTCTTGAACCTTCCATTGTGATTCGGACCTATTACAAAGGAACGATTGTCCAGACAACGAAGCGGTAGTGTTAACCACCGCCTCATTAATCATAGACAGTTACGGTGAAATCACCAAAGTGAGTGATATGTTTCGGATAACAGGAAGTTATCCGAAGCGATGAGAGTTATCCCGTAACCGGGTCAGCCACTGCATAGCCTGACTGTTATTGTCCTGCTGCGCAATGATGTAGCCATGGGGCAATGTTCTGTCGAGGACCGCTTTTGCGGCGGCGCTCTGGTCGCTGGAGTCAAATGTAATTAACAGAGTGTCGTTTTTGGGGGTGATACTTTTGAAAGGAATGCCATGAGCGTCAAGGTGATGCCAGATTGAAAAACCGTCTGGCATCGTTGTGCCTTGATGAACGGCACGAATCGCCAGCGTAGACTGTTGCTGGCGAACCGCGGACCAGGCCAGCAACAGCGTGCCGACCAGAAGTAAAACAGCGCCGGACCAGGCTAGCTGGCGAAGCGACATGCGAGGTATTTGCATCCCTTACCCCCGATTTCCATATTTCTTTTTCCATAACACGACCAGAGAACCTGCCAGGCCAAACACCAGCAGCACCACCGGGAGCAGCATCAGGCATGACATCAGCTGGTCCTCGTACTTTAAAAATACCGGCGTTTTGCCGAGCATGTAACCCAGAGTTGTCAGGATCAATACCCACAGCAGACCGCTCATCCAGTTGAAAAACTGAAAGCGCGCGTTATTCAGCCCTGATAACCCGGCAATCGTCGGCAGCAGTGTTCTGACAAACGCAATAAAGCGACCAATTAACAGCGCCGATAAACCGTGTTTATGAAAAAGATGGTGTGCGCGTTGATGATAATGCGCGGGTAAATGAGATAGCCAGTTTTGTACGGTGCGGGTATTGCCCAGCCATCGCCCCTGAATATAGCTGACCCAGCAGCCGAGGCTGGCGGCAACGGTCAGCAGCAGAATCGTTTGCGGATAGCCCATCGCGCCTTTCGCAATCAACACGCCGACCAATACCAGTAAACTGTCGCCCGGTAAAAAGGCCGCCGGAAGCAAGCCGTTTTCAAGGAACAAAATTACAAACAAGACAAAATACAACATGCCAATCATCGATGGATTGGCCAGGGTTTCAAAATCCTGCGCCCACAGGGCTTGCAGCAATTGGGTCAAAAGTTCCATTCATTATTCCTGGTGAATCGGTTAACGCCACGCTGGTTTTAAAAGATGCACTACCGCAATGTTATTGCTGTTTTGGTATGTTCTGCGGGTTTGATACATCAACACAGCCTGAACTATTCCCTGTTAAATCGTGAGATAAGAAAGCATTCAAAAACATAAATTCAAATTGAATCTAATTGTAACAAAGGTCAACGTTGTTCGTTATCAAAATTACATGTCCGTGGAGTCTGATTTTGCTGAATGCAGGGGAGGGTGGCGAGAGGATTTACACAGGCTGACACTTTATACTTTTCGCTTACCGACGAGACAAACAGGCGCATTGCAGCGCCTGTCGGACAGGAATTTCATTTACTGCCGCTGGTGGCTGTATCGAGATGCACCACCGGGTTTTCGGCGAATAGATAGCGGTCGGCATTGAACTCGAAGTCGTCGCTGGTTTCGTTAAATAACATGATCTTGGTGTTTTCCAGATGCTGCCACATTGCCAGCTTAGCAGCATGAGGATCTTTGCGAATCAGCGCCTTGAGGATTTGATCGTGGTCATCACACCAGTTATCGACGGTACGGGAATCAATGTGTTCGTGCAGTTTTTTCCAGTACGGGTTATGACTACGCTGGGTCCACATTTTTTCCACGATAGCCGCCAGGGCGGAGTTCTGCGTCGCCAGAGCGACCTGAATGTGGAACTGCAAATCCCACTCGGAATCACGGAAGCATTGTTCGCCGCGCGCCTGTTCCTGAATGGCCATCAGTTTCATGATGTCCTGTTTCGTTACCTGAGTTGCCGCGAATTCGGCAATATTACTTTCGATGAGCTGGCGAGCCTGAAGCAACTCAAACGGACCGTAATTGGCGAATTCCATATTATTGTCAGCCGCCTGCTGATGGCGCGGCTGGTTGGAAACCACATGAATACCTGAACCTTTACGCACTTCGACATAGCCTTCAACTTCCAGCATGATGATGGCTTCACGAACTACCGTACGGCTGACGTTCTTTTCATCGGCAATAAAGCGTTCTGCAGGCAGTTTATCACCCACCAGATAGACGCCCTGTTCGATGCGCTCTTTCAGGTCAGCGGCAAGTTGTTGATACAAACGGCGTGGTTCAGTGATTTCCATATGCGCTCCAGGCATGATACGGCAGACTATATTTGTTATACCACTTTTGCGAGTTTAGCTCTACTCGCAGTGATGAAAAAGCCGCCTGAGAAGGCGGCTTTGAAGGGAAACTAAAACTTACACGAAACGTTAATGTTGCGGTGCGGGATCGTTATGTGTTTCCTGCGCCACCTCAATCGCCGGTTTGTTCTGCAACACGGTCCAGATAACCAGCGCACCTAACAGGTCGAACACTGCCAGAACTGCGAACAGCGGGCTGAAGCCGATGGTGTCAGCCAGTGCACCGACAACCAGCGCAAACAGCGTACTTGCCAGCCATGCGGACATCCCGGTTAAACCGTTTGCCGTTGCCACTTCGTTACGACCAAACACATCGGAAGAGAGCGTAATCAGCGCGCCAGACAGTGCCTGGTGGGCAAAACCACCGATACACAGCAGCATAATTGCGACATACGGGTTGGTGAACAGGCCGATCATACCCGGGCCAATCATCAGCACTGCACCCAGCGTTACGACCATCTTACGGGAAACGATCAGGTTCACACCAAACCAACGCTGGAACAGCGGCGGCAGGTAACCACCGAGGATACAACCAAGGTCAGCAAACAGCATCGGCATCCAGGCGAACATCGCGATCTCTTTCAGGTTAAAGCCGTAAACTTTAAACATGAACAGCGGGATCCACGCGTTAAAAGTACCCCAGGCCGGTTCTGCCAGGAAACGCGGCAGCGCGATACCCCAGAACTGACGGTTACGCAGGATCTGACCAACGGACATTTTCTTCGCCGTGCTCACCTGGTGCTGGGCTTCCTGACCATTAATAATATAGTCGCGTTCTTCATCGGTCAGATGCTTCTGGTCGCGCGGATGTTTATAGAAAATCAGCCATGCCATCGCCCAGATAAAGCTCAATGCACCGGAGATGATAAATGCCATCTGCCAGCTGTGCATTACGATTGCCCATACCACCAGCGGCGGCGCAATCATCGCACCAATCGAAGAACCTACGTTAAAGTAGCCTACTGCGATGGAACGCTCTTTCGCCGGGAACCATTCGGAGCTGGCTTTCAGACCCGCCGGGATCATCGCTGCTTCCGCGGCACCGACCGCACCACGAGCAACAGCCAGGCCACCCCAGCTACCTGCCAGCGCGGTTGCACCACAGAACACGGCCCACAGCACAGCAAACATTGCATAACCGATTTTCGTACCCAGCACATCCAGTACATAACCTGCTACCGGTTGCATGACCGTATAAGCAGCAGAATAGGCTGCGATGATATAGGAATACTGTTGGGTGGAGATGTTTAACTCTTCCATCAGAGTTGGCGCAGCTGCCGCCACAGTGTTACGCGTCAGGTAACCAAGCACGGTGCCGAGCGTCACCAGTGCGATCATATACCAACGTAACCCTTTAATTTTACGCATGTAAAACCTCATCGTTTTGTTATATCCGCAGGAAGCGCGGCCATCATCCCGCCAGAGGCTGAAGATGTTAGTTACGACCGGGTAACCGAAAAAAAACCGGCACGCCCCGAACGTTGCCATGAAAGTTTCGTGCTAATTCGGCTTCCGTACCGGTTAACCCGATTCATCTAACAAATGAATGAATCGGCAATTTGCATTCCGTCGACTTATGATTTGCGACGGCAGAAAGATAACTTGTCATACAACTTTAAAAGGTGAGAGCCATCACAAATGTGGGAATATTTGTAGGGACATTACCTGACGACAGCAAGGCCAGTACTGGCGCGGCCTGCAGCGAGATTTACCACTTTGAGAGTAATTTTTTTAACTACGTTTATTGATCTAACTCACGAAAATATCTTCGGACTCTGGAAATTGGTGTGATAACTTTGTCAGCATCGCACCATAAGCAAGCTAGCTCACTCGTTGAGAGGAAGACGAAAATGACTCCGTTTATGACTGAAGATTTCCTGTTAGATACCGAATTTGCCCGCCGTCTGTATCACGACTACGCAAAAGACCAGCCGATTTTCGATTACCATTGCCATTTGCCGCCGCAGCAGATTGCGGAAGACTATCGTTTTAAAAACCTGTATGACATCTGGCTGAAAGGCGATCACTACAAATGGCGCGCTATGCGTACCAACGGTGTGGCCGAGCGTCTGTGTACCGGTGATGCGTCTGACCGTGAAAAATTTGACGCCTGGGCGGCGACTGTTCCGCACACTATCGGCAACCCGTTATACCACTGGACGCACCTCGAACTGCGCCGTCCGTTTGGTATCACTGGCAAATTGCTTTCTCCGTCAACTGCCGATGAAATCTGGAACGAATGTAACGAACTGCTGGCGCAGGATAACTTCTCCGCGCGCGGCATCATGCAGCAGATGAACGTGAAAATGGTCGGCACCACCGATGACCCGATCGATTCTCTGGAGCATCACGCAGAGATCGCCAAAGACGGCTCTTTCACCATCAAAGTGCTGCCGAGCTGGCGTCCGGACAAAGCCTTCAACATCGAACAGGCGACCTTTAACGACTACATGGCGAAGCTGGGCGAAGTTTCCGATACCGACATTCGCCGCTTTGCTGACCTGCAAACTGCCCTGACCAAACGTCTGGATCACTTCGCCGCTCACGGCTGTAAAGTGTCTGACCACGCGCTGGATGTGGTGATGTTTGCTGAAGCGAACGAAGCGGAACTGGACAGCATTCTGGCGCGCCGTCTGGCTGGCGAAACCCTGAGCGAGCACGAAGTGGCGCAGTTCAAAACTGCGGTACTGGTGTTCCTTGGTGCCGAATATGCACGTCGCGGCTGGGTACAGCAGTACCACATTGGCGCGCTGCGTAATAACAACCTGCGTCAGTTCAAACTGCTGGGGCCGGATGTAGGCTTTGACTCCATCAACGACCGTCCGATGGCGGAAGAGCTGTCTAAGTTGCTGAGCAAGCAGAATGAAGAAAACCTGCTGCCGAAAACCATTCTGTACTGCCTGAACCCGCGCGATAACGAAGTGCTGGGCACCATGATCGGTAACTTCCAGGGCGAAGGTATGCCGGGCAAAATGCAGTTCGGTTCCGGCTGGTGGTTTAACGATCAGAAAGACGGTATGGAACGTCAGATGACCCAACTGGCGCAGCTCGGTCTGCTGAGCCGCTTTGTCGGTATGCTGACTGACAGCCGTAGCTTCCTGTCATACACCCGTCACGAATACTTCCGCCGCATTCTGTGCCAGATGATCGGTCGCTGGGTGGAAGCGGGCGAAGCACCGGCGGACATCAACCTGCTGGGCGAGATGGTGAAAAATATTTGCTTTAACAATGCGCGTGACTACTTCGCCATTGAACTGAACTAAGGTCTGGGGTTGATATGCAATACATCAAGATCCATGCGCTGGATAACGTCGCGGTCGCTTTAGCAGATTTGGCTGAAGGCACAGAAGTCAGTGTCGATAACCAGACTGTTACGCTGCGCCAGGATGTTGCTCGTGGACATAAATTTGCGTTAACGGATATCGCAAAAGGGGCCAATGTCATCAAATATGGCCTGCCGATTGGTTATGCATTGGCGGATATTGCGGCAGGTGTTCACGTTCACGCCCACAATACGCGCACGAATCTGAGCGATCTGGATCAGTATCGCTATCAACCTGATTTTCAGGATCTGCCTGCGCAAGCGGCAGATCGTGAAGTGCAGATCTATCGTCGCGCTAACGGCGATGTCGGGGTGCGTAATGAGCTGTGGATCCTGCCAACCGTGGGCTGTGTCAACGGCATCGCGCGGCAGATCCAGAACCGTTTTCTGAAAGAGACCAACAACGCCGAAGGTACTGACGGCGTGTTCCTCTTCAGCCACACCTACGGCTGCTCACAGCTGGGCGACGATCACATTAATACCCGCACCATGCTGCAAAACATGGTGCGCCACCCGAACGCAGGCGCAGTGCTGGTGATTGGTCTGGGCTGTGAAAACAACCAGGTTGCCGCATTCCGTGAAACGCTGGGCGATATCGATCCTGAACGCGTTCATTTCATGATCTGCCAACAGCAGGATGATGAGATCGAAGCCGGAATCGAGCATTTGCATCAGCTGTATAACGTGATGCGCAACGATAAACGCGAGCCAGGCAAACTCAGCGAACTGAAGTTTGGTCTGGAGTGCGGTGGTTCTGACGGTCTTTCTGGTATTACTGCTAACCCGATGCTGGGGCGTTTCTCTGACTACGTGATTGCTAACGGCGGTACTACCGTACTGACCGAAGTGCCGGAGATGTTTGGCGCAGAGCAGTTGCTGATGGACCATTGCCGCGACGAAGCAACGTTTGAAAAACTGGTCACCATGGTCAACGACTTCAAACAGTACTTTATTGCCCATGATCAGCCGATCTATGAAAACCCATCGCCGGGGAACAAAGCGGGCGGTATCACCACGCTGGAAGACAAATCACTTGGCTGTACCCAGAAAGCGGGTTCCAGCGTCGTGGTTGACGTGCTGCGTTACGGCGAGCGTCTGAAAACGCCAGGGCTGAACTTGTTAAGTGCGCCGGGTAACGATGCCGTAGCGACCAGCGCCCTGGCGGGTGCGGGCTGCCATATGGTGCTGTTCAGTACTGGTCGTGGCACGCCGTATGGTGGATTTGTGCCGACGGTGAAAATCGCCACCAACAGTGAACTGGCGGCGAAGAAAAAACACTGGATCGACTTTGACGCGGGTCAGTTGATCCACGGTAAAGCGATGCCGCAGTTGCTGGAAGAATTTATCGACACCATCGTTGAGTTTGCCAACGGTAAGCAAACCTGTAACGAGCGTAACGACTTCCGCGAACTGGCGATCTTCAAAAGCGGCGTAACGCTATAAAGTCGAAATGAGTTGTTAATAAAAAACGGCGTTTCATAATGTGAAGCGCCGTTTGCTTTTCCATACCTGCTAAGGATTTATCATGACCGCGTATTGGCTGGCCCAGGGCGTGGGTGTCATCGCCTTTCTGATTGGTATCACAACATTTTTCAATCGTGACGAACGTCGCTTCAAAAAGCAGCTTTCGGTCTATAGCGCCGTTATTGGCGTACATTTTTTTCTTCTGGGCACCTATCCCGCTGGTGCCAGTGCCATCCTTAATGCCATTCGTACATTGATTACCTTACGCACGCGCAGCTTATGGGTAATGGCGATTTTTATTGTGCTGACTGGCGGAATTGGCCTCGCGAAGTTCCATCATCCTGTCGAACTATTGCCGGTTATCGGCACGATTGTCAGTACCTGGGCGCTATTCCGCTGTAAAGGGCTGACCATGCGCTGCGTAATGTGGTTTTCAACGTGTTGCTGGGTGATTCACAACTTCTGGGCGGGGTCGATAGGCGGCACGATGATTGAGGGTAGTTTTCTGCTTATGAATGGCCTGAATATCATTCGTTTCTGGCGGATGCAGAAAAGGGGAATTGATCCGTTTAAAGTTGAGAAAACCCCTTCCGCCGTAGACGAAAGGGGTTAAACAATTAATTACGCAGGGCGCTATTTGCCAGACGATCGTCTTCTGCCTGGCAAGCTGCCGCAGTGAACAGCACGTCAGTTGAAGAGTTCAGCGCGGTTTCGCAAGAGTCCTGCAATACGCCGATGATAAAGCCGACGGCAACCACCTGCATGGCGATATCGTTCGAAATACCGAACATATTACAGGCCAGTGGGATCAGCAGCAGAGACCCCCCCGCCACGCCGGATGCGCCACAGGCACACAGAGAAGCCACCACGCTCAACAGCAGCGCCGTGGGCAGATCGACCGGAATACCCAGCGTATTAACCGCAGCCAGCGTCAACACGGTAATAGTGATTGCTGCGCCCGCCATATTGATGGTGGCTCCCAGCGGAATAGAAACGGAATAGGTATCGCGATCCAGATTCAGCTTTTCACACAGCGCCATATTCACCGGAATGTTCGCTGCAGAGCTGCGGGTGAAGAAGGCATACACACCGCTTTCGCGCAGGCACAGCAGCACCAGCGGGAACGGGTTACGACGAATTTTCCACCACACCAGCAATGGGTTAACCACCAGCGCCACCAGTAACATACAGCCAACCAGCACGACCAGCAGTTGCGCGTAGCCCCACAGTGTGGAGAAACCGGTGGTTGCCAGGGTAGAAGAAACCAGCCCAAAAATACCAATCGGTGCGAAGCGAATGACCAGTTTCACCATAAAGGTAACGGCATTCGACATATCGTTAACCAGGTTTTTGGTGGTCTCGTTACCGTGACGCAGTGCGAAGCCGAGGCCGATCGCCCACACCAGAATCCCGATGTAGTTACCTTTCAGCAGCGCGTCGATGGGGTTGGAAACCATGCTCATTACCAGCCCGCGCATCACTTCGACAATGCCTGACGGCGGCGAAATATCACCCGCGCTACTGGATAAATGCAGGGTAGAAGGGAAGGCAAAGCTGAAGACTACTGCGGCCAGAGCAGCAGAGAAGGTGCCCAGTAGATAGAGGAACAAAATAGGGCGGATATTGGTTTTCTGCCCGTGCTGGTGGTTAGCAATAGATGCCATCACCAGCATCAACACCAGGATGGGGGCAACGGCTTTCAGTGCGCCGACGAACAAAGTACCTAACAGACCAACAGCTTCCGCCGCGGGTTTTGAGATCCATGCCAGAAGAATCCCCAGAACAAGGCCGACCAGGATTTGTTTTACCAGGCTGCCATGAGCCAGACGCCGGAATAGCCCCGGTGAACGTTGCGTAGTCATTTTTCGATCCTTTCATTGTGTTGTCGCACATCCCTGGTGCGTTCTGTCGACGCATCTTTCAGGATGTAACAAAGTGTTTGCAAGGTCGAGTATAAGGAAAGTTACAGCTTCGGGAAGCGAAAAATGCTGGATTTTAAAGAGAGGTCATATTTTGAAACTTAATGGTTACATTTATTTGACATAAAAATAAAGCCAACGTGCGGCTTCCAGACTGATGACAACATCAAAAAAGGACTCGGTCAGTCCCCTCGCCCCGTTTGGGGAGAGGGTTAGGGTGAGGGGAACAGGCCAGCATCGGTGCGAAAAATTACCCTCACCCCGACCCTCTCCCTGGAAGGGAGAGGGAGAAAACGGTGCTCATGTTAATGACAGGGTACACGGCTTAGGCAGATTAAAAATTATCCACCCCGCTGCTTATCATGCCGATAATTCACCCAGGCGTTGATAATAAACGTCATCACCAGAATGCCAAACACCACGCCCAGCGAGACGGCGATTGGAATATGGTAGAAGTCGACAATCAGCATCTTGATACCGATAAACACCAGAATCACCGCCAGGCCATATTTGAGCATCGAGAAACGCTCTGCTACGCCCGCCAGCAGGAAATACATCGCACGCAGGCCGAGGATCGCAAACAGGTTTGAGGTCAGCACAATGAACGGGTCAGTGGTCACGGCGAAGATAGCCGGAATGCTATCCACGGCGAAAATCACGTCGCTCAATTCCACCAGAATCAGTACCAGCATCAGCGGTGTGGCGTACAGCAATCCATTCTTACGCACAAAGAAATGCTCGTTGTCGATGGTGTCGGTCATGCGCAAATGACCGCGTAGCCAGCGCACCAGCGGCTTGTCGCCAATGCCTGATTCATCTTCATGGGCGAGCGCCATCTTCACGCCGGTAAACAGCAGGAAGGCACCGAAGATATACAGGATCCAGTCGAACTGCGAAATTAGCCAGCTGCCAGTGAAGATCATGATGGTACGCAGAACAATCGCCCCGAGCACGCCATACACCAGCACGCGGCGTTGTAATGCCGCCGGAACAGAGAAATAGCTGAACAACATCAGCCAGACAAAGACGTTATCGACCGCCAGCGATTTCTCAATCAGATAACCTGTGAGAAAGGCCAGTGCCTGTGGATCGGCAACGGCGCGACCTTCGGTTTGCACCAGATACCACCAGAAAGCGGCGTTAAACAGTAACGACAGCGTCACCCAGACCAGCGACCAGGCCGCAGCCTGTTTCATGGTCATGGCATGTGCCCCACGACGCCCCTGCAACAACAGGTCGATAGCCAGCATAATGGCGACAACAACAGCGAATCCGCCCCATAGCAACGGCGTGCCGACAGTATTCATAGAAGTTCCTTACACATAAAAAAACGGCCAACGTCGGAAGACGTCAGCCGCTGCTTTTTATGCATAGACCTCGCCTTCCGGCAAGGTCTCACTTACAACAAAAAAGGAATACGTCTGCGTATTCCTTTCGGGTTGCCCGGTGACCGGATGTGTTTTTTCACACATCGTAATGACGATCGACCGGCAATGAAGTTACTCCCCTTTGCAGGTAACAAAGTATGACAGACCATTCAGCCAGTCAATGGTCTGTTACATACCTTTTACACTGTTTTACTTTGGCAATTATAGTTTTACGCTATCTGCCGGAAAAATCACCCCAGTCTGGCGGCGGATCTCGGTCAGCAGTTTGGCGGTGATGCGACTGACCGCCAGCCCTGGATGATCCACCAGATGCTCATCCACCAGGGTAGCGAACAGCTCTGCTTCGTAGAGCATGGTATTAATATGCTGCGGCTGGGTGAGATCCTGCATTTGGCTGCCACGCGGCACGAAGCACACTTTCTGGCATTCAGACAGTTTTTCAATCACCAGCGATCCTGCTTCGCCCTGAATCTCGCTCGCCAGGACAGAATCACTGACTTTTGAGTGCTGCAAGGTGACGCTGAAATCACCGTAATCCATCACCACCACGCCCTGGGCGTCAACGCCGCTTGCCAGCAAACTGGCGGTTGCCTGCACGCTTTTCGGCTCACCAAATAACGCCACCGCCGACGCCAGACAGTAAAAACCGATATCCATAATTGAACCGTTAGAGAATGCCGGATTAAAGGTGTTGGGATTCTCACCATCCAGGTAACGTTGATACCGCGAGGAATACTGGCAATAGTTGAAAAAGACTTTCCGCAGTTTGCCGACTTTCGGCAGCGCCTGGCGCAACAAATGAAAGTTCGGCAGGCAGGCGGTTTTAAATGCCTCAAACAGCACCACCTGATTTTCCCGCGCACAGGCAATGGCGGCATCCACTTCCGCCAGATTCGACGCCAGCGGTTTCTCGCAAATCACATTAATTTTATGGCTAAGGAAAAGTTGTGTCTGGGAAAAATGCAGGGAATTCGGGCTGGCAATATACACCGCGTCAATGGCATCGCTTTCCGCCATCGCTTCCAGCGAGGTAAACAGATGCTCGACAGAAAAATCATTGGCGAAGTGCTGGGCCTGTTCAAGGCTGCGGGAATATACGGCGGTTAACTTGTATTTACCGCTCTCATGGGCGGCCTCGACGAACTGGCGAGTGATCCAGTTCGTACCAATCACAGCGAAACGTATCATAACGCGTGGATACTCCATAAAGGGATTCTGTCGTCAATGTAGCACGCCTTTTTCATCTTCGACGTGCGCAGATACGCATTATTTCTGCGCCGGACAGCCATGCTCACTAAACGGCCCAATCATGACCGAAGGCCCGAGATATTTCGGCTGGCGATGGAGGATTTTGGCGTCAATCACGGCGCTGACACGAGCGAGTTTCTCCCGCAGTTGAGTATAAAAACCGTGCTTCATATTGAGGTCTGGCGCGTTAAAACCGATAGCGTCGATGCCGTACTGTTTTGCCAGCCAGATGGCGCGTTGATTATGAAATTCTTGCGAGATAATGGTGATATGGTTTTCACCAAAAACCTTTTTGGCACGCACTACCGAATCCAGCGTTGAGAATCCGGCATAGTCGCAGAAGATCACTTTTGCTGGTACGCCTTTAGCGATCAAAGCCTGCTGCATACCTGATGCTTCATCGTAATTTTTACGTCCGTTATCGCCACTTACCAGCAGCCATTTCACTTTTCCGGCGTGGTACAACGCTGCTGCGGTATCAATACGTCGGGTAAAGTAGCGATTACCCGGCCTCGCCCCCAGCAATAAACCCACGTTACGCGCCGGAACGGCGTTGACATCGCTCCAGGTCAGCTGTTTGCTGGCGTTGACCATTACGCGATCGGCGATAAGGATGGTCGCTCCTGCCACAAGTAACAGTAAGCAGGCAATCTTTAGAGTCCGGCGAGAAAAACAAATACGGAGAAGAAGGCGGGCAAATGCGCGCAGCATGGTCGTTATCCTTAACGAAAGGGGGGAGGTCGATTTTAGGCGCTAAAGAAAGAAAAGATAACGCCTGACATCATTTTCAGATTTTGTTCTGCCCAAGCGACAACTGCGTTAGCCACAGTCGGGTGTCGAACTCAAGCTGGTGGTACTGGGGTTCCATATGACAACACAACTGGTAAAACGCTTTGTTATGCTCTTTCTCCTTCAGGTGCGCCAGCTCGTGCACCACGATCATGCGCAAAAACGGTTCCGGCGCGTTGCGAAACACGGTAGCGACGCGGATCTCCACCTTTGCTTTCAGCTTGCCGCCCTGCACACGAGAAACAGCGGTATGTAACCCGAGCGCGTTTTTTAGCACATGGATCTTATTGTCATACATCACTTTATTGATCGGCGGGGCATTACGCAGAAACTGATTTTTCAGATCCTGAGTATATTGCCAGAGGGCTTTATCGGTGGCGTAGTCGTGTGTTCCCGGATAGCGTTTTGCCAGCACATCGCCCAGACGCTGTTCGTTAATCAGTGTTCGCACCTGGGAAAGTAGCTGCTCGGGATAACCCTGAAGATAAGTAAGATTGCTCATAACCGCCCACGAAAAAGAGAAAAAGGGTATACTCACGCACCCTTTTCAGGGGCAATGTCGAAATTTTATCATTCAGGAGGGCCGATGAGCCACTTAGACAACGGTTTCCGTTCACTGACACTACAACGTTTTCCGGCGACGGATGACGTTAACCCGCTACAGGCGTGGGAAGCGGCGGATGAATATTTGCTGCAACAGTTGGACGACACAGAAATCCGCGGCCCGGTGTTGATCCTGAATGATGCCTTTGGTGCGTTAAGCTGCGCACTGGCGGAACATAAGCCGTACAGCATTGGCGACTCATACATCAGTGAACTGGCGACGCGCGAGAATTTACGCCTCAACGGGATTGATGAGTCGAGCGTGAAGTTTCTCGACAGCACCGCCGACTACCCGCAACAGCCGGGTGTGGTGCTGATCAAAGTGCCGAAAACACTGGCATTGCTGGAACAGCAACTGCGTGCGCTGCGCAAAGTGGTCACGTCGGATACACGTATTATTGCCGGTGCCAAGGCCCGTGACATTCACACTTCCACGCTGGAACTGTTCGAAAAAGTGCTCGGCCCAACCACCACCACGCTGGCATGGAAAAAAGCGCGCCTGATTAATTGCACTTTCAATGAACCGCAGCTGGCCGATGCGCCGCAGACCGTTAGCTGGAAGCTGGAAGGTACTGACTGGACTATCCACAACCATGCGAATGTCTTCTCCCGCACCGGGCTTGATATCGGCGCGCGCTTCTTTATGCAACATCTGCCAGAGAATCTCGAAGGGGAGATTGTCGATCTCGGTTGCGGTAATGGCGTTATTGGTCTGACGCTGCTTGATAAAAACCCGCAGGCGAAAGTGGTGTTTGTCGATGAATCGCCGATGGCGGTTGCTTCCAGCCGTTTGAACGTTGAAACCAACATGCCAGAGGCGTTGGATCGCTGCGAGTTTATGATCAACAACGCGCTCTCCGGCGTGGAGCCTTTCCGCTTTAATGCTGTGCTCTGCAACCCGCCGTTTCACCAACAACATGCGCTGACCGATAACGTCGCCTGGGAGATGTTCCACCACGCCCGCCGCTGCCTGAAAATCAACGGCGAGCTGTATATCGTTGCCAACCGTCACCTGGATTACTTCCATAAACTGAAGAAGATTTTCGGCAACTGCACCACTATTGCGACGAATAATAAATTTGTGGTACTGAAAGCGGTGAAGCTGGGACGTCGTCGGTAAGATTGGGAGTTACCTGCCGGATGCGGCGTAAACGCCTTATCCGGCCTACGTTCAGCACGTTACTCCAGGCCGGATAAGACGCGGCAAGCGTCGCATCCGGCAATGTCTGCCCAGTTCTGGAATCGCGCTTCCATAAAACAAAAAATCCCTGTCACCATCGTCTACATTCTCTTGTTTAGCGTTTTTCTACGTTTATTCTTCCGTCACACAGATAAATTCATCCGTTGCCAATCTGGCAACGGATGTTATCATATTGCCAATTTGTCAACGGACGTGATGAAGAATGCACCTGATAACTCAAAAAGCATTGAAAGATGCTGCGGAAAAATACCCGCAACATAAAACGGAGTTGGTGGCTCTGGGGAACACGATTGCTAAGGGATATTTCAAAAAACCTGAGTCATTAAAAGCAGTATTCCCATCTCTGGATAACTTCAAATATCTGGATAAGCATTATGTTTTCAATGTTGGGGGCAATGAATTACGTGTTGTAGCAATGGTCTTTTTTGAATCGCAAAAGTGCTACATACGTGAAGTTATGACGCATAAAGAATACGATTTCTTTACCGCTGTTCATCGTACTAAGGGGAAAAAATGATTGCGATTGCCGACATCTTGCAAGCAGGAGAAAAGCTAACTGCTGTGGCACCTTTTCTGGCGGGTATTCAGAACGAGGAACAATACACCCAGGCGCTGGAACTGGTAGATCATCTGCTGCTCAACGATCCTGAAAACCCCTTGCTGGATCTGGTGTGTGCCAAAATAACCGCGTGGGAAGAATCAGCGCCCGAATTTGCGGAATTTAATGCCATGGCTCAAGCCATGCCTGGCGGTATAGCCGTGATTCGTACCCTTATGGATCAATATGGTTTAACCCTTTCCGATCTGCCGGAAATTGGCAGTAAATCTATGGTGTCACGCGTTTTGAGCGGGAAGAGGAAATTAACGCTGGAACACGCTAAAAAATTGGCAACGCGATTCGGCATTTCTCCCGCCTTGTTTATTGATTAACGCGACGTGCCGGATGCGTTGCATCCGGCGCTTCAAATAACGATTTAAATCTCCAGCGCCAGCCGTGTTCCCTGGGCAATTGCCCGTCGTGCGTCCAGCTCCATAGCCACATCGCAGCCGCCAATTAAATGCACCGTTTTCCCGCTATCAATCAGCGGTTGCGCCAGCGCGCGGTTTGGCTCTTGCCCTGCGCAGATCACCACATTGTCCACTGCTAATACCTGCGTTTCGCCGTTGATCACCACATGCAGCCCGTCATCGTCAATCTTCTGATAACTTACGCCTGGGATCATTTTCACACCCCGCGAGAGCAGGGTGGTGCGATGGATCCAGCCGGTGGTTTTGCCTAACCCCTGTCCTGGTTTGCTGGCTTTGCGCTGGAGCATCACAATCTGCCGTGGGCTACGGGGGATCTGCATTCCCTGCGGGCTTAAGCCACCAGCCTGTTGTAGGCTACTGTCGATCCCCCATTCATTACAGAACCCGGCGATATTCTGGCTGGTGGATTCGCCCGGCTGACTTAAATACATCGCCGTATCAAAACCAATCCCGCCACAACCGATGATGGCAACTTTGTTGCCAACCGGCGCTTTGTCGCGCAGTACATCGAGATAACTCAATACCTTCGGATGATCGATCCCGTCGATGGGCGGAGTGCGCGGCACGATCCCACTGGCGAGGATCGTTTCATCGAAAGCCTGTAACTGATCCGCCGTCACGGTGTGATTGAGTTTTAGCGTCACGCCCGTCACTTCGATCATCCGGCGGTAATAGCGCAGCGTTTCGTAAAACTCCTCTTTGCCGGGGATCTGTTTGGCGATATTAAACTGCCCGCCAATCTCGCTATGAGCGTCAAACAATGTTACCTGATGCCCACGCGCCGCCGCGTTAATGGCAAACGCCAGCCCAGCAGGTCCCGCACCGACCACCGCCAGATTTTTTTTCTGCACGGCGGGAAGGATTGGCATTTTGGTTTCGTGGCAGGCGCGAGGATTCACCAGGCACGAGGTGACTTTGCCAACGAAGATTTGATCGAGACAGGCCTGATTGCAGCCAATACAAGTGTTGATCTCATCGGCTCGTCCCGATTGCGCTTTTGACAGCAGCTCCGCATCAGCAAGAAACGGTCGCGCCATCGATACCATATCGGCATCGCCGCGCGAGAGAATATCGTCGGCAACCTGCGGATCGTTAATCCGGTTGGTGGTTACCAGCGGCAGCGAGACGTGGCCTTTCAGTTTGCGCGTGACCCAGCTAAATGCGCCGCGCGGCACGGGCGTGGCAATGGTCGGAATACGTGCTTCATGCCAGCCAATGCCGGTGTTGATAATGGTCGCGCCCGCCGCTTCAATGGCCTGCGCCAGCTCTACCGTTTCGGCAAAAGTCCCGCCGTCTTCGACCAGGTCGAGCATCGACAGTCGGTAGATAATAATGAAGTCGTTGCCGACGCGTTCGCGCACCGCACGCACTACTTCTACGGCAAATCGCATCCGGTTGCGGTAATCGCCGCCCCACTGGTCACTACGCTGATTGGTGCGCAGCGTCAGAAATTCGTTGATCAAATACCCTTCGGAACCCATCACCTCTACACCGTCGTATCCTGCCTCCCGCGCCAGTTGCGCGCAGCGGGCGAAATTGTCGATCAGTTGCAGGATCTCTTCATGGCTTAACTCATGGGGCACGAAACGGTTGATGGGGGCCTGCAATGCGGACGGGGCGACCAGATGCGGTTGGTAGCTGTAGCGCCCGGTATGCAAAATTTGCAGGGCTATTTTGCCGCCTTCCTGATGTACCGCTTCGGTAATGGTGCGATGGTGTGGGATCTGGCTGGCGTCGTTGAGCATTGCGCCACCTTCCATGCCAACGCCTGTTAAATCTGGTGCAATGCCGCCGCTGACAATCAGCGCCACGCCGTGACGGGCGCGTTCGGCATAAAACGCTGCCAGCCGCTCGGCACCGTCCGGGTATTCCTCCAGCCCGGTGTGCATTGAGCCCATCAACACGCGGTTTTTTAACGTGGTAAAACCTAAATCCAGCGGGGCGAACAGCGACGGGTAGCTCATAAAATTGTCCAGTATGTAAAATAATTGCTATGTGGTCGGATGAGTTCTAATTTAGCCGTCGCCGGAGAAAAGGGAAAAGGGGAGTGCGGGGTTTGTGATGGGATTCAAAAAGAATACGCCCGGTGATAACGCCGGATGCGACGCTTGTCGCGTTTTATCCAGGTTACGGAATTGCACATGTAGGGCGGATAAGGCGTCCACGCCGCATCCGCCAGTGGCGCGGTGCAGATGCCGGATGCGACGCTTGTCGCGTCTTATCCGACCTACGGGAACGCACATGTAGGGCGGATAAGGCGTTCACGCCGCATCCGCCAGTGGCGCGGTGCAGTTGCCGGATGCAACGCTTGCCGCGTTTTATCCGGCCAGGAGGATTGCACATGTAGGGCGGATAAGGCGTTTACGCCGCATCCGCCAGCAGTTGCAAATTATTGCTTACGGAAAAAATCGTTATACAACATATACAAATGCGCGGCACTCCAGGAGAAATTTGGTGCGCCTTGCTGTGCGCCTGTCAGCGGGTTGTAATTTTCCTGAATTGGTCCATCGGCGGTTAACCCTTTGGCGTGCCGGAAGAACGTATCCGCCAGCTTCAGGGCATCATCACGATAACCGTAACGCTCCATCCCTTTCAGACCAAACCAGAACTGATCCACCCATACGCGCCCACGCCAGTAGATATCAGCGCCAAAAGCCGGATTGGTTAACGCCGCCGTTCCCAGCGGGACAAAGGTGTTGAACTCTTTAGGATCGAGCATCACCTTCACCACCGCGTCGGCATTGGCCTGCGTTGCCGCACCGTTAAACAGCGGCGACCAGCCTTCCGGCCCTTTACCGCGCTCAACAATCGGTTTGCCCGCGCAGCCGTTCGCCAGTGGTTTATCTTCAATACGTACGTCATAGTAGAACTGGGTAGTCGGGTCGAACATACAGGTGTTGATGTAGTCCGCGAGCTGCTGTGCCAACTGGCGATAGCGTTTGGCCTCTTCTGGCTTACCGAGGATGGTTGCCATCTCCGCCAGATAATGGTTATCGCTGTACATATAGCTGGCCTGATCCACCGACTCCTGCAATAGCGAGTAGCCCAGCAACGTTCCGTCCTGACTGCGGTTTTCGGCGAATTTCACCGTCCAGTCGCTACGTTTGCCGCCATTAGCGACATATTTATCCAACTGTTCTTTGTCGATAAACCCAAAGACGGCGGCATCATCACGCCCCGATTCCCACGATGCAGCAACCTGTGCCGGAATTTCCAGACTGTCGTACTGGCCTTTCTCCACCACGCGGGCGTAGTTGTTCAGCCCAGACTGCGTCTCTTCTTTATCGCCTTTTTTCACCGTAAACAGCATCTCGCCGCTCTCAGTGTTGTGGGCTTTGTCGCGGGTCGCGCCATATTCCGGCACGCCGTTGCCGTTGTGATCGCGGTTACGTAACCACCAGTCGTGATAGGCCACCAGTTTCGGGTACATCTCTGCCACCCAGGTTTTATCTTGGGTGACGTTATACACTTCCATCACCGACCAGGCGGCAAGGCTGGGTTTGGTATTACGTTCGTTCCAGTTGCCGCCATCGCCACCACGCTCGGGGCTAAGGTTCCACGCTATCAGGTCGGGGACAAAGCCCACATCCTGCGGACGCATGCTATCGCCAGGCTGGATCTGCCAGGAGAAGACCGCGCGGATATTCTCTTTGGCGATGTCCGGATTGAAATGCGCCATCGCAAACGCCTGCTTCCAGGTATCCCACGGCCAGGTCTGATTGCCGGAGAACCAGCGCCCGGTCACCGACGGTGTAACGGTGTTAAATTTCACCGCACCGCCCGGTGAGCGCCAGTTACCGTTGAGCGTTTCGATCGCTTTCACCGCGACGCGCGTCTGTTCCGGCGTCGCATCCAGATTGGTTAACCCTTTCTTCAGGTATTCTTCCCAGCGTTGCTGCGAGGCGGTGAGATAAAACGCCGGACGCGCCAGAATATCGCGGATCTGCATTTGCTCTTTGCTAACTTCCTGAGCGGTCAGCAGATGGGAATAGGTGGTGTAGAGCGTGGTCGAACCGTTGATATGCGCCTTACTGGTAAAGCGATTACCGTTGATTTCAGTCTGCACCGGCAGGGATTTATGCACCTGATATTCCGATTCGCCGGAGGTCAGCAGATCCCAGGTGGCGCGCACTTTGCCAAAGGTGACTTTCAGGCCATCACGGGTGGCGCTGATTTTGCGCTGATAGTCAGGGTATTCGCCAGCAATGGTTTTATCGGAAAGCGGTTTCCCTTCTTTCGCTTCCAGTTTTTCCAGCAGTTCGCCGTCCCACACCAGATCCAGCGGTTTATTGCTGGTGATTTTGGTTTCCAGTAGTGACGTGCGCGGCGTGGCGAAGCGCAGAGTCATTTCGACTTGCACATCTTTTGCTGTCAGTTTTTGCACCAGCGCACCGGGAATACTGTATGCCTCCAGCGTAAAGTCGACTTTCTTGCCGTCCTGCCAGACGGTCAGGCGGTCGAAATTGCTGGCCATAAAGTTGATGTACTCTTCCGTCAGCAGCGCAACGCCCGGAAAGCCGCCCATGGTGTTAGGGCCGTCTGGCAACAGATGACCATGCCAGGCTCCGAGATCGAAAAACGGATTAAAACGCTGGTGATCGTCGTAATCGTAATCCTTCATGTACTGCGGCGCGCCAGTACGGTTAATCACGTTTTTATAATTGTCGGCGTTAGCGGCATGGGCGGAAAAACTTATCAGCAGCGCGCAGGTTACTGGCGTTAAAATAGTTTTTATTTTCATGAAATTACAGTCCTTATTACCAGTAGAAATATTGCATCAGGAAGATTTGGTCGCTGGGATCGTGAGAGGCATTTTTCATGTAGAAGCGGCTATCAAAAGCCGTGGCGAAACGTCCGCCGCCGTATTCGTACCAGATACCAAACTGCATGAAAGAGGTGGTTTCATCGTCAGCGTGGTCAGGGCGATGTTTGGCGTAGGTGTAAGCGGTGGAGAGATAAACGCCCTTTAACGCTTCATACATGGCGCTCACCATCATCCCACTTTCACTTCCCAGTACGTCCAGCCCGTCGGCGCGTCCGGTATGGTGCCAGGCGCGAGCGGCAAAGTTAGGAGTTAGCAGGCCCGTGAGATAGAGCTGTCCTGTGCCGTCGGTGATTTCCAGACCGTTCATCCAGGTGATGCCTTCGGCAAGGTCATACTGGATGTAACCGTTCATCATTGCCGGATAGGTGTATTTGTCGTCATAGCGATCGTATTTGCCAAAATGTAGCCAGGCTTTGCTTTCATCATGATGTCCGGCAGGAGTCGCGGTGACGCTATAACGAAAGTTGCCGCTTAAGTTCTGTACCTTCAGCGCAGTCATAATGTCGCGGGTATTGGGAATGACGTAGCCCAGATCGGGGGTGAAATCGCCCCACCATTGCAGGTCATCCAGCGAGGAATCCTGACGCAGACTGAGCATGATTTCGGTGCCATCATTGGTACGATAACCGCCATAGAAACGGTTAATTCCGCCCTCGAAACCACCCCAGCTATGGTCTGGCACCCAGGCATTGCCGTCGTGGTCGGCCTGCACGGTCCAGCCTTCGCCGTAAATCAGGCCGAACCAGGAGCCGTACTTCATCTCCAGGCCACCTTCAATATAGGTACCGTCGCTGTATTTATGTTTATTCTCACCCTCTAAATCCATATATCCACCAACCCCTAATTCGCCGTAAAAACGAAATGAAGGAGAAGATGTCGAGGTAATTGCGGGTGTTTTTGTGTCGTCATGTTCTGCCGGACGTGCTTCTTCTCCTGCCGCAGAAAAGGCGTAGCAAAACGGCAGAGCAAGTAATGCTCTGCATGGTGCAGTGATTAATTTCATTGTGTTAATCCATGAGCTAAAGAAAAAGTACAGCCTTTTATCGTTGTAATTATAAAAATATAAAGGCAGAAACTATTTTCCCTCTCCTCATCCAGGAAGAGGGAAAATGCCTGCTCATTTTTTATTATTCTGCTTAATCAACATTGCTGGCTGGCGTCGCTTCAATATGGCGCTCTTCAGCCGTTAATCCCTTTATATATTTACTGTATTTCCACCACGCAAAGCCAAGGAAGATAACAATACCGCCGACGTTATAAAAAATGATGGTCAGAATATTCGCGCCAGTCGGGAATGTCGAAGCGACAAACCCTACGGCAAATATCGCAATCAGCATTGAAACAACGATAATACCGGTGCGGCGGGAGCCCATACGGAAATCGCGTGGCAGGTGATCTAATTTGGCGCGTAAATTCAGGTAAGCCAGCATGATGAATAACGGCGGAAGCATGGACGCTGCGGCGGTCATATTAATAATAGTATTCATCAGATCCTGCACGGTATTGGAACCGAGCATCGGGATAATCATCAGCGGGATGACGATCAGGAACTGGATCCACGCTGCGCGCGCCGGAACGCCGTTTTCGTTCAGTTCGACGGTTTTCTTACCAAAGATGCCTTCCGGGATTTCGGAGAAGAAAATTTTCACCGGCGTTGCGGTCCACATCAGCAGGGAACCGAACATCGCGGTAAAGGACACCAGACCGACAAAGCGATTCATCAACGCTTCCGGTAGACCAAAATACGCCGCCATGCCGTGGAATACCTGCACCGATCCGCCGGTAAATTTCAACTCTTTGCTGCTGACGAAGACGTTAATCAGCACCGAGGAGACGGAATACAGTACGCCGATAAAAATCCCGGCGAGGATGATCACTTTAACGAACGATTTCGAACCGCCTTTGACGTCGTTAACGTACACAGCGACGGACTCCGCGCCACCTGCGGCCATAAAGATCCAGGTGGTAACGCCGAGGAACACCCAGTTGAAGTTCGGGATCATCGCGTCAACGGTGATGGCGTCAGCAGGCTGTACGCCGCCAACCAGCGCCGTACCTGCCAGTAAAATGTAGGAGAGCGTTAACAGCAGCATCAGCGTTGAAGTGACGGAGGTAATTGGCCCCAACATTTTCGCCCCGTTGGTGGAAACCCAGGTGGAGAAGGCGAACAGCACCATACTGATAATGGTGGTGGCAACCGGCGTCATAATATATTCGTATCCGAGGAAGGCATACGAAGCATAAGCAATAACGCGCGGCAACAGTGAGGTGAAAAAGAACAGGTTTACGAACCAGTAGGTATAGGCAGTAATAAATGCCCAACGTCCGCCCAGCGAACTTTTTACCCACGCGTAGACACCAGCTTCTGAGTTTTTATTTAACGAAACAAATTCTGCGATGATCAGACAGAAGGGAATAAAATAAAAAATCGTCGCGAGGAAAAACATCGGTGCCGAGGCCAGTCCAAGCTCAATATTATTATTGATAACGTTGTTAAAGCTGTAAACGGCGGCAAAAGTCAGCGAGAGCAAGCCGAATTTGCCGATTGTATTACGTTTGGTATCAGACATAACACATCTCCGAAAATGAGTAGGGTAGCGGTGGCGGCAAACTCCTTTTGCCGCCGTAGTTGTTATTTGTTATGGAAATAACCATCTTCGATGGTGACTTTGAGAACCACTTTTTTGACCGCGTTATTGCAGATAAACCGATACGCTTCATGGATATCGCAAATAACGATTTGCCCTTCGTGGACCTCAACGGTTTCTCCGCAGCCTTTTAAATATTCACGGTCAGTTTCATCACGATAATATTCCACTACCTGTAATGTCTCTTTCGGCGCATATTCAATTTTTTGCTGCCCTTGCAGGTAGTAATGCACTTCAAAATAGCGTCGATGCCCGGTAAATAGCGCATCGGTCGCGGAGTCTGTCTCCACGCGGTAAGTCAATGAGTCACCGATGGAGTGGGCGACGCCAGGCTGAATGTTGTCGATATTTTCAATCGCTTCAACGCAGCGTTGCCACTTCTTGCCAGAGGCGTAAATCTGGCGGAACTGTTCTAAGTTATCGATGATCCTCATTGCTTATTCTCGCTGTGCAAATTCGTGGAAAAGAACCCTGCGCCGAACTCATACGACGCCAGGCTTTGCGCGGTAGCTTCTCCGCCAGAAACCGGCAGCAACGTAAAGCCGTAGCTGAAGTCACGGAACCAGACGCGCCAGGAGTCCAGCACCTCGCTGCCCCAGGAGTTGGAGCCGAGGCCAAGCAGCTGGTGATCGAGGTTCAGGGTGATGTCATCACTGCGCTGCAGCTCGTTACAGTGCTGGGCAGCGTGGATGTTTTCCTGGGTATAGTGCCAGGCGCTGAAGTTAATTGGGCGCTGCGGAACCACCAGCAGACCGTTACCGTGGCGGTTAGTCAGTGCCGTCCAGCGGACATGCTGACGGTTACCGTTGTTCTGCGGGAAGGGATAGTTCTCGAACATGGCATCGACGGTGCTGCGCCAGATATCGATGATGTTAGCCTGCTGGCTGTCGGCGTAGTTTTCGCCCGGTCCACGACCGTAATACGCCACCTGATCGTATTCGCCGTTAATTCCCATGGTGAAACCGATGCACGGAATGATGTGCGGATAGTCGCCGTAACGCTCGCCGGAAAGCGCCACGTTAACCTGGCCATCGGCAGCGATGCGCCAGATGTAGGTGCAGCGCATCCCGAAGTCAAACACCGGCGGGGCAATAACTGTGCGGCTGATGATCAGCACTTCACCATCGCTCTGTTCTACGGCAAAGTCGCGCAGATGTTCCTGCATGATCTGCAAATGATTCGGTTGCCACAGCCCTTCGTACTCCTGCTTGTGGTTGTCGATCATCGGCTTGAAGAAGTTGATCTTTGGCTCGCGAGTCAGCAGCGATTCGCCATTCACCTGCCAGGATGTCGGTTTGCCACTCATTTTTGAGAAGGTGATCGCGAAGTTGTAGCCGCGAACGGTGCAGCTCAAACGATCGTCTTCCAGCGTCAGCGGACGCGCATTATTTGGTGCGAAAGGCACTGGCTGCGCGGTGTTTTCCTTCAGCGGGAACTGATAAGTGGCGATAGGGTGTCCGGCTTCGCTGTAGCGGGTGCGGGAATCTTTGGTCACCGTAATGTTGAGGAACGCTTCGCGGGCGTCCAGCTGCGGCAGCGTGATCTGCAAGGGGGCTTCGCTGTTCGGCGCAACGTCGCGCAGTTTAATCTGCTGCGTCGCGAGCGTTTCACCTTCGGCGCGCACCTCTGCGTGCAGGGTGTAGTCATCAAGCGTGGTAAACCACAGTTTATTTTCGACTTTCAACTCGCCGCGAGTCAGATCCCGCGCGTGGATTTTTACCGGCGCGATAACCTGTTTGTACTCTTTCAGGCCCGGTCCCGGCGTCTGATCGGAATAGATCAAACCATCAAGACAGAAGTTATAGTTGTTGGGATAGTCGCCGTAGTCGCCGCCGAATTTATACCAGACATTGCCGTGGTCGTCCTGTGCCTGGATCCCGTGGTCGCACCACTCCCAGACATAATGACCCTGAATGCAATCGTGCTTATAGAAGACGTTCTGGTACTCCGTCAGCCCGCCCGGTCCGTTCCCCATCGCATGAGCATATTCACAGATGATGCGCGGCTTCGGATGCGGGTATTCACCAAACTCATTCATCAGCGGCACGCGGGTGTACATGGTGGAAATAATATCGACCACTTCAGCATCGCGATCTTCTTCGTAATGCACCAGTCGCGTGTCATCCAGCGCTTTCGCCGCATGGTACATCGCGCGGATGTTACAGCCATAGCCGGATTCATTGCCCAGCGACCAGATGATGATCGACGGATGGTTTTTCTGCGCGTGGATATGGCGAACAATGCGCTCGACGTAGACTTTTTCCCACTGCGGATCGTCGGTAATACGGCTAATATCGCCGACATTAGCAAAGCCGTGCGATTCGACGTCGGTTTCCGCCATCACAAACAGGCCGTAGATATCACACAGTTCGTAAAAACGCGGATCGTTCGGGTAGTGAGCGGTACGCACGGAGTTGATATTGTGCTGCTTCATCAACTGGAGATCTTTCTCGACGCGATCCATTCCAACGGCGCGGCCTTTGCGATGATCGTTGTCGTGACGGTTGACGCCGTGCAGCATCACATAACGGTTATTGATCCAGAACAGACCGTCGCGCACTTTGATATCACGGAAGCCAACGCGTTGTGGCACCACTTCCAGAACGTTGCCGTTGGCGTCTTTCAGCGTCATGACCAGATGGTAAAGATAAGGGGATTCTGCTGACCATTGCTGCGGCTGTTCGACAGTAAAAGCAAAGCTGGCGCTGGTCAGTTTTTCAATTGCCAAATGATCAATGGCGCTGCTGTGCACCACGCGTTCGCCATCAAACAGGGTATATTCCAGCGTCGTGACGACAGGGGAGGCGGCGAGATTTTCCAGCACCACTTCGCAGGAAAGCGTGGCATCGCAATAGGCTTCGTCAAAGTCGGTACGCACAGTGAAATCGTTAATATGCGTTAGGTGTTTTCCGACCAGATAAACATCGCGGAAGATCCCCGCTGACCACCACATATCCTGGTCTTCCACGTAGGTAGAGTCCGCCCACAGCATCACGCGCACACACAACAGGTTGTCGCCGGTTTTAACCATCGCGCTGATGTCAAACTCTGCGGTCAGGCGACTGCCCTTGCTGAAACCCACATACTGACCGTTAACATAGACTTCAAAATAGGTTTCGACGCCGTCAAATTTAATCAGCGTCTGTTTACCCTGCCAGCCGTCGCTGAGGGTGAAAATACGTTGATAGGCACCGGTTGGGTTATCGCTGGGGACAAACGGCACATCGATGGGGAACGGAAAACCTTCGTCGGTATATTGCAGTTTGCCGTGACCTTCCATTTGCCACATGGCGGGGACGGTAATATGCCCCCAGTCAGCCATTAACTCAGAGGTGAAGGCTTCTGGTACTTGCAGCGGATGGTCAAAAAAGTGGAAATTCCACTGACCGCTTAAGGGCAGAAACAGGCTGCTGGTTTCGCGGGCAAAGGTACGCGCTTGCGCAACAGAATCATATGAAAAAAAGTACGCACGCGGCGCAAGTCGGTTTTCGTGGGTGAGCTGAATGTTTTCCCAGCGATTCATAGGGCCTCCCGGTAGAGAGAAATCGGAACCATTCATGGTGATGGTAGTTTGTGTAATTGCTGGGGAGTTTAGTAAAATTTTTACTAAAAAGTAGCAGGTAAATGCATTTACTTTAACTGGATCACGAAAATAAACGGCAGCACTGTCCGGCAAAAACGATTGCCGGACAGTGTGTAAGGGGATTTAACGGGTCGTGCCGCGCAGTTTTAATTTGCTGGGAACGAAGACTAACAGCGGCAGCGCGCGACCATCGCGGGCTTTTTCATACACCAGGTTAACGCCCTGACTTCCCATCATCTCGGAATGGATGCGCACGGTGGAGAGCGGCGGAAAGGTAAATCGCGCGGTGGGGATATCGTTAACGCTGATAAGCGAAATATCCTGTGGGATGTTCAGGCCTCGTTCATGAATTGCCCGCAGTACGCCGATAGCAATGGAATCGGAAGCAACAAACAGTGCCTTCGGATAGTCTTCCCGCGCCAGCATTTGTTTTGCCAGTTCATAACCCGACGAACTGGAAAAACCGCCGCGCCAGATATCCTCTTCGCGTACCACTTGTTTCAGTCGGCCATATTCCGCAAAGGCGACCTCACGAATATCCGCCTTGCCAGGCTCATCTTCACCGCCAATAAAACCAATACGATTAACGCCCTGGTTGATATAGAAGTCGATGATTTCTTTACTGATGCGTGCCAGATCGATATCCACCGCATCGTAACCGCTGCCGGGTTCGTGAAAGTCGATAAAACAGATATTGTCGGTCAACGCGCTGGCAGCGGCGCGCAGGGCGGGCGTGGGTTTGCCGACAATTAAAATACCGGTGACGTTTTTAATGTCTGGTAAGCCGCTGTGTTCATAACAGTTGGTGAGCTCGATGCCCAGCTTTTCGCACTGGGTTTCAATGCCGTGGCGGATCGCCAGATAGTAAGGATCGTTGATCTCCAGCTCCTGCTGGTAGCTGTAGATAGCCAGAATATGGTGTTGGTTGACTGCACCTGTCTGGAGTTTACGGGCACTACTGGTCTTGTACTCCAGCTTTTCGGCGATCTCGAGAATGCGATGTTTCGTCTCTTCTTTCACATTCAATGTCGGATCGTCATTTAAGACCCTGGATACTGTCGCCAGGGATACGCCAGCTTCGATTGCGATGTCTTTTAGTGTTGCCATGTTTACCTTTTTTACTTTCCCTGATGTGCGCCCCCATTGTAGAGGAAGTGCTTATCGGGTCACCTGTTTTCAGTAAATAAAGCGCGTTTCTTTGACGCTGTAACGGTAACACAGCGGCTCACGAATGTGATCACGCCTGTATTCTCCATTTTTAGCCTACAGGATTGAGAAAAACTTTTGCTATAGTTTAGTAAAATTTTACCCTAAGGGAGGAAGCAATGGAAACCGTGGCTTACGCTGATTTTGCACGTCTGGAAATGCGCGTCGGAAAGATTGTGGAAGTGAAACGCCATGAAAACGCCGACAAGCTGTACATCGTACAGGTTGATGTGGGGCAAAAAACGCTGCAAACCGTGACCAGCCTGGTGCCGTACTACAGCGAAGAAGAGCTGATGGGGAAAACGGTGGTGGTCTTATGCAATCTGCAAAAAGCGAAAATGCGTGGTGAAACGTCGGAATGCATGCTGTTGTGTGCGGAAACCGATGACGGCAGTGAAAGCGTGCTGTTAACGCCGGAGCGGATGATGCCTGCGGGCGTACGCGTCGTATAAAAAGATCGGATGGCGACGTCGTATCGCCATCCGATTTGATATTACGCTTCTTCGACACTTACTCGCATGGCCGCCAGCGCCTTACGCGCCGCTTTGATCACCAGTTCACACTGTTCAATGGTCAGTGTCAGTGGCGGTTCAATGCGGATCGTTTTGGCGTTATTGAGCGTTCCGGCCACCAGTACGCGCTGGCGGAACATCTCGCTGGCAAAGTTATAGCCGATTTCGTTATCAACAAACTCAATCGCCATCAACATCCCTTTACCACGCGCTTCCTGTACCAGATCGGGATATTCCCGCGCCAGTTGACGGAAACCGTCCAGCAACATATCGCCTTTTTGCTCAGCCTGAGCCGGTAAGTTCTGCTCCAGCAACACATTGATGGTCGCCAGCGCCGCCGCACAGGCCAGCGGGTTGCCGCCAAAGGTGGTGGTATGCAGGAATGGGTTGTCGAACAGAACTGAAAACACCTCTTCAGTGGCGATGGTCGCGCCAATCGGCATCACGCCGCCGCCGAGCGCTTTGGCAAGGCAGAGGATATCCGGCTGTACGTTCTCATGCTCGCAGGCGAACATCTTGCCCGTGCGCCCCATGCCCGTTTGTACTTCATCGAGGATCATCAGTGCGCCGAACTCATCGCATAGCTTACGTACGGCGGTGAGATAGCCCGGCGGCGGCAGAATTACGCCACCTTCACCCTGAATCGGTTCGAGGATCACCGCAGCCACATCATCACCGGTTTTTTTGCACTCGTTAAGAGCCGTGCGCATGGCTTCGATATTGCCAAACGGCACATGACGGAAGCCCGGCAGTAACGGCATAAACGGTTTGCGGAAGGTCGATTTCGCCGTGGCCGACAGCGCGCCAAGTGATTTACCGTGGAACGCGCCGCTGGTGGCAATAAAAGTAAACTTGCCGCGCGGTGACTGGTAAGCTTTCGCCAGCTTCAGCGCTGCTTCAACGGACTCGGTGCCGCTATTACAGAAGAAGCTGTATTTCAGTTTACCGGGCGTTAGCGCAGCAAGGGTTTTCGCCAACATCGCCCGTAACGGATCGAGCAGCTCCTGGCTGTGCAGCGGTTGTTTCGCAAGTTGATTCTGTACGGCGGAAACCACAACTGGATTACGGTGCCCCACGTTGAAAATTCCAAAACCTCCCAGGCAGTCGATAAACTCCTGGCCCTGGGTGTCGACAAGCGTATTTAAACTTCCCGCTTGCCACTCTACGGCTCCGTAATCCCCGCCGGCGGTAACAGATTTGCGATACTCTAAAAACCCCGGATTGACATGCTCTTTGAAGTATTCAATCACCTCTCGGTTAAGTGCTTTCATCTCCTCATGATCCAGCGTTCGCTTCTCAATGAGATTCAGGGCGTGGGCGCTGCACGCTAAAGCCGATGCGCTCGAAGGTAACCTGTTCAAAATATGCTCCGGAGGCTCGCGTATCACATGATACCGATTTAAGTATTGCAGGGATTGCGCCACTCCGGCTGCGATCGCGAAAATCGGGATAAACACAAATTCGGTTATCATTTGTGCAATATTTAATGCTATCTGTTAACATTTGTTGTTATTTTGCACGGTTTTTGTCGGGTATGGATTTGATGATTGCTGCGCAAATGCACGTTTTCAGGGCAATAATTGCCTGATTTTTGGGCAAGATAATTAACGTTTTCGTATAGTAACAGAGTGAAAGTATTTTAAATCAAGGAATTAGATTTGTGTTTAAATCGCAAATTGCGATCTAAATCAAATTAATCGGTTAAAGATAACCGCAGCGGGGCCGACATAAACTCTGACAAGAAGTTAACAACCATATAACCTGCACAGGACGCGAACATGTCTTCTCATCCGTATGTCACCCAGCAAAATACCCCGCTGGCGGACGATACCACTCTGATGTCCACTACCGATCTGCAAAGCTATATCACTCATGCTAATGACACTTTTGTGCAGGTGAGCGGCTATACCTTGCAAGAGTTACAAGGGCAGCCGCACAACATGGTGCGTCACCCGGATATGCCAAAAGCGGCGTTTGCGGATATGTGGTTCACCCTGAAAAAAGGGGAGCCCTGGAGCGGCATCGTGAAAAATCGCCGCAAAAATGGTGACCATTATTGGGTGCGGGCCAATGCGGTACCGATGGTGCGCGAGGGAAAAATCAGTGGCTATATGTCGATTCGTACCCGGGCGACGGATGAAGAGATCGCGGCGGTGGAGCCGCTGTACAAAGCGTTGAACGCCGGACGTACCAGTAAGCGTATTCATAAAGGCCTGGTGGTGCGTAAAGGCTGGCTGGGTAAACTGCCTTCATTACCGCTTCGCTGGCGGGCGCGTGGAGTGATGACCCTGATGTTTATCTTGCTGGCGGCCATGCTTTGGTTTGTTGCTGCCCCGGTGGTGACGTATATCCTCTGTGCGTTAGTGGTATTGTTGGCAAGCGCCTGTTTTGAATGGCAGATTGTGCGCCCGATAGAAAATGTTGCCCATCAGGCACTGAAGGTGGCGACCGGAGAACGTAATAGTGTTGAGCATCTGAATCGCAGCGATGAGCTGGGGCTGACATTACGTGCGGTAGGGCAACTTGGCCTGATGTGCCGTTGGCTAATTAACGATGTCTCAAGCCAGGTGTCCAGTGTCAGAAATGGCAGTGAGACGCTGGCGAAAGGCACCGATGAACTGAACGAACATACCCAGCAGACAGTTGATAACGTTCAGCAAACGGTGGCGACCATGAACCAAATGGCGGCGTCGGTGAAACAGAACTCTGCCACGGCGTCGGCTGCCGATAAACTGTCAATCACTGCCAGTAATGCGGCAGTGCAGGGTGGGGAGGCGATGACCACGGTGATCAAGACAATGGACGATATCGCCGACAGTACCCAGCGCATTGGCACCATTACTTCGCTGATTAACGATATTGCGTTTCAGACCAATATTCTGGCCCTGAATGCGGCGGTGGAAGCGGCGCGTGCCGGCGAACAGGGCAAAGGTTTTGCAGTGGTGGCAGGGGAAGTGCGTCATTTAGCCAGCCGCAGCGCTAATGCTGCCAACGATATTCGCAAGCTGATTGATGCCAGTGCTGATAAGGTGCAATCCGGTTCGCAGCAGGTACACGCCGCCGGACGGACGATGGAAGATATTGTGGCACAGGTGAAAAACGTCACCCAGTTGATCGCCCAGATTAGCCATTCAACGCTGGAACAGGCCGATGGGCTTTCCAGCCTGACCCGTGCAGTGGATGAGCTTAACCTGATCACCCAGAAAAATGCCGAGCTGGTGGAAGAGAGTGCGCAGGTGTCGGCGATGGTGAAACACCGCGCCAGCCGACTGGAAGACGCGGTGACGGTACTGCATTAATCGGTATGCCGGATCCGGCGGTTGGAGCACAATGCCTGATGCGATGCTGGCGCATCTTATCAGGCCTACGGGGTGTGTAGCGGGTGTAGGCCGGATAAGGCGCGTCAAGCGTCGCATCCGGCAATTGCACCGCGCCACTGGCGGATGCGGCGATTAATCCAGTTGCGTAATATCAAAAGCGGCGCGGTCGATCACCGCAATGATCTTTTTTATTTGTGCATCACTGATATCGCTCTGGTTGACGCGTAAATCCAGCACCGCTTTAAAATTATCCAGCGCCCGCTTCATTTGCGGGTTCTGGCGCAGCGCCGCGCCAACGCAACGCGCTTTGATGCGTTCTTCAATCATCTCCACCTGTTCGCGGTTTTCTTCCAGCCACTGCGCGCCTTGTTCGGTCAGCGCAATCTGCTTCTTACCTCCTTCCTCTTCGCGGATGGTAATCAGCGACTGCTCCTGCAGAAAATCCAGCGTTGGGTAGATGACGCCCGGGCTTGGGGTGTAATTCCCCTGGGTTAGATTCTCAATCGCTTTAATCAATTCGTAACCGTGGCTGTCATCGCGCGAGAGAATATCCAGAATCACCAGACGTAATTCACCGTGACCAAAGAAACGTTGCCGACGACCGCCGCCGCGACCGTGGCGACCACCGCAGCATTGACCGTGTTCATGCTGGTGACCGTGTCCGCAGTGCTCGTGTTCTGACTTCTCACCTTTGCAGCAGCCCTCATGGCGTGGCTGGCCTTCATGTTTACAACACCCTTCGTGATGATGGCTCATATCAGCCTCCTTTTGCTTAATTAGATATATCTAATTTATATCTGATATGAGCGTTCTTGCAAGTGTAAAAATGATTTTTAAACGTGGACTCATCTCACACGTAGGCCGGATAAGGCGTTCACGCCGCATCCGGCGTTGAGTAATGATGCCTGAGAAGAGGCGGTTCGTCTTATCAGACTATAGACATATCAGTTCTACAAATCGCTTGCATTTATCATGATTAACAATCATTATCATTTGCGAGTTTTATTTAGATATATCTGATTACCATCACGAAGGCGATAACAATGAATAACACCCCCCGCTACCCGCAGCGCGTTCGCAATGATCTGCGCTTCCGTGAACTGACTGTGTTACGCGTTGAGCGCATCAGCGCCGGTTTTCAGCGCATTGTCCTCGGCGGCGAGGCGCTGGACGGTTTTACATCGCGTGGCTTTGACGATCACAGCAAACTCTTCTTTCCTCAACCTGACGCTCACTTTGTGCCGCCAACGGTAACGGAAGAGGGCATCGTCTGGCCGGAAGGACCACGCCCACCGTCGCGTGACTATACGCCGCTGTATGACGAACTACGCCATGAACTGGCGATTGATTTCTTTATTCACGACGGTGGGGTCGCCAGCGGCTGGGCGATGCAGGCGCAACCGGGCGATAAACTTACGGTGGCAGGTCCGCGCGGTTCGCTGGTGGTGCCGGAAGATTACGCGTATCAGCTGTATGTCTGCGATGAATCCGGAATGCCCGCATTGCGCCGCCGCCTGGAAACGTTGAGCAAACTTGCCGTTAAACCGCAAGTTAGTGCGCTGGTTAGCGTGCGGGATAACGCCTGTCAGGATTATCTCGCGCACCTTGATGGTTTTAATATCGAATGGCTGGCACATGATGAGCAGGCGGTAGATGCGCGTCTGGCGCAGATGCAAATCCCTGCCGATGATTACTTCATCTGGATAACCGGCGAAGGTAAAGTCGTTAAGAATTTAAGCCGCCGCTTTGAAGCGGAACAGTATGACCCACAGCGGGTACGTGCAGCGGCTTACTGGCACGCAAAGTAACTGATATATAAAAAGAAAAAGGCTGACGATTTCTCGTCAGCCTTTGCTATATCTGGTGGCCCCTGCTGGACTTGAACCAGCGACCAAGCGATTATGAGTCGCCTGCTCTAACCACTGAGCTAAGGGGCCATGGTAGCGGATTATAAAGTAACTCCGTGTCGCAATCCAGCCATTACCGCGCGCCTGCTGTTTTTATAAACAATGTATTTTCAATCCGTTATACTTTTCCTGGTGATGTTAGAAAGGAGTAAATATGGTTGAGGATATTTTGGCTCCAGGGTTACGGGTCGTGTTTTGCGGTATCAACCCTGGGCTTTCATCCGCCGGGACTGGTTTTCCCTTTGCTCATCCGGCAAATCGCTTCTGGAAGGTGATATATCAGGCCGGGTTTACCGACCGTCAGTTGAAGCCGCAGGAGGCACAGCATCTGCTGGATTATCGTTGTGGCGTCACCAAACTGGTAGACCGTCCAACGGTGCAAGCCAATGAAGTTTCAAAGCAGGAGCTACACGCAGGCGGGCGTAAGCTGATTGAAAAAATTGAAGATTATCAGCCGCAGGCGTTGGCGATTCTGGGCAAACAAGCATATGAACAGGGATTCAGCCAGCGCGGTGCACAGTGGGGGAAACAAACGCTCACCATTGGTTCGACGCAGATTTGGGTGCTGCCAAATCCCAGCGGTTTAAGTCGCGTTTCACTGGAGAAACTGGTTGAAGCGTATCGCGAGCTGGACCAGGCGCTGGTAGTGCGTGGGCGATAAAAAACGCCACCGAAAAGGTGGCGTTTGTGCAGAGGGCCTAGTGCCGGGTGCGGCGTAACGCCTGATCCGGCCTACCGATTAATCGTCCAGGAAGCTACGCAGCACTTCAGAACGGCTCGGGTGACGCAGTTTGCGCAGCGCCTTCGCTTCGATCTGACGGATACGTTCGCGGGTAACGTCGAACTGTTTACCCACTTCTTCCAGCGTGTGGTCGGTGTTCATATCGATACCGAAACGCATACGCAGAACTTTTGCTTCACGCGCGGTCAGGCCAGCCAGCACGTCGTGCGTTGCCGCACGCAGGCTTTCGGTGGTCGCAGAATCCAGCGGCAGCTCGAGGGTGGTATCCTCGATGAAATCCCCCAGATGCGAATCTTCATCATCACCGATCGGCGTTTCCATGGAGATTGGCTCTTTGGCGATCTTCAGCACTTTGCGGATCTTGTCTTCCGGCATCAGCATACGTTCAGCCAGTTCTTCCGGCGTCGGTTCACGGCCCATCTCTTGCAGCATCTGGCGAGAAATACGGTTGAGCTTGTTGATGGTCTCAATCATATGCACCGGAATACGGATGGTGCGCGCCTGATCCGCGATAGAGCGGGTGATCGCCTGACGGATCCACCAGGTTGCGTAGGTGGAGAACTTGTAACCACGGCGGTATTCGAATTTATCAACCGCTTTCATCAGACCGATGTTGCCTTCCTGAATCAGGTCAAGGAACTGCAAGCCACGGTTGGTGTATTTCTTAGCGATAGAAATAACCAGACGTAAGTTCGCTTCAACCATCTCTTTCTTCGCACGGCGGGCTTTTGCTTCACCGATGGACATACGACGGTTGATATCTTTAACCTGCTCGATGGTCAGGCCGGTTTCTTCTTCAATCTGCTGCAGTTTTTGCAGGGCGCGATGCACTTCTTCAGAGACATCGTGCAGTTTTTCCGACCACGGCTTGTTCATCGCAATTGCCGCGTTGAACCAGGTATCGCTGGTTTCGTTGCCGGTAAACAGGGTAATGAAGTTTTTCTTCGGCATTTTGCACTGCTCAACGCAGAGCTTCATGATCAGACGTTCTTGCGTACGAACGCGGTCCATCATGACGCGCATGCTGTTGACCAGGTAGTCAAACTGCTTCGGCACCAGGCGGAACTGTTTGAATACTTCAGACAGTTTCAGGATCTCTTCCTGAGCGGTAGCGTGACTGCGACCTTTCGCTTTGATGGTGTCACGCGTTACAACGTACTGAGCGCGTAGTTCCGCAAATTTTTCGCGAGCCAGTTCCGGGTCGATGCTGTTGTCATCATCGGCGCTGTCGTCATCGCCATCTTCTTCGTCTTCATCTTCGTCATCGTCCAGATCTTCCTGGGAAAGCTCAGAACCGACGTGAGTGGCGGTAGGTGCCAGATCTTCTTCTGCGTTCGGGTCAACAAAGCCGGTGATCAGATCGGACAGACGCGCTTCTTCTGCTTCAACACGATCGTACTGTTCCAGCAGATAGGTGATCGCTTCCGGATATTCAGCAACGGAGCATTGAACCTGGTTGATCCCGTCTTCAATACGCTTAGCGATGTCAATTTCGCCTTCGCGGGTCAACAGTTCAACGGTGCCCATTTCACGCATGTACATGCGTACCGGGTCAGTCGTGCGCCCGATTTCAGATTCCACGCTGGAAAGCACCTGCGCGGCGGCTTCGGCAGCATCTTCGTCCGCGGTGTTTTCAGCCAGCATCAGATCATCGGCATCCGGTGCTTCTTCCATCACCTGAATGCCCATGTCGTTGATCATTTGGATGATGTCTTCGATCTGATCTGAATCGACGATATCTTCCGGCAGATGGTCATTGACCTCGGCATAGGTCAGATAGCCTTGCTCCTTACCACGGGTGACAAGAAGTTTCAGCTGTGACTGCGGGTTTTGCTCCATAAGACGGTATCCACACTTATTTCATGAGGTTGGTGTTGGGCGATTGACCCGATGTCCTTCAGCCGTTAACGCTGAAATCCAACGGTTGTTTACCGCCAACGATAATTACGAGGGCGTACTTATATATTTGCCGCTGCCTCTCAGTGCGGCTGTCGGGGGCTTCCCGATCGCTCTTCGGCACTTAAGCCGTTAAATCACTTTTTCGCCAGCTCCTGGTTTAATGTCCAGAGCTCCAGGCGTTCTTCGTTGCTTAAACCATGCGTGCGCTCACGAGCGATTAACTCTTCCTGGCGCAGTTCAAGCAGCGAATCAAACATATGGTTGAGTGAGTCGGTGAAGGTTTGCTCAGCAATATTCTTATCTGCTATATCGTCCCACATCGACAGTTTTTCAAGGGTGGCAGCATTATTTGTACCACGATAGTGCTCTAAAAGTTGCCCGGTGGTCAGACCTGGCTGGGAGAGACAAGTGTTGACCAGTTCTCTGAATAAGCCAAGTCCAGGGAGCTTATTTTCATCCAGATTCTCAAGCGGCGGGACCAACGTCGCTAATTCTGGATTTTGCACCAGCAACCCTATAAGTATACGCATGGTCGTGCGTTTTAGCTGCGGAACAGGGCGAGAAACGCCGCTCTCTGCCGCTTTTGGCATTAATCGTTCAAGCTGGCTGTCATCAAGTATGCCTAATTTGTTGCCTAATTCCTGACGAAGATATATTCGCAGCGTTTCGCCCGGCACTTGCGATATCAATGGTAGTGCCAGCGTACTCAAACGTGCGCGCCCGTCAGGGGTACTCAGATCAACTTGCGGCATCAGACTGTTAAACAGAAATGCGGAGAGTGGCATCGCCTGCTCCATCCGCGCTTCAAACGCTTCTTTACCTTCTTTTCGTACTAGCGTGTCAGGGTCTTCGCCATCAGGCAAAAACATAAAGCGTAGCTGACGGCCGTCTGTCATGTAAGGCAGCGCCGTTTCCAGCGCTCGCCAGGCGGCATCGCGGCCTGCACGGTCGCCGTCATAACAGCAAATGACATTGTTGGTCGCGCGGAACAACAGTTGTATGTGATCGGCGGTGGTTGACGTACCTAACGACGCAACGGCGTAATTAATGCCGTATTGCGCCAGCGCCACCACGTCCATATAGCCTTCGACCACAAGCAGACGATTGGGTTCAGCGTTATCCTGCTGCGCTTCATAAAGACCGTAAAGCTGGCGGCCTTTATGGAAAATGTCTGTTTCCGGCGAGTTCAGGTATTTGGGGGTATCGTTGCCCAGCACGCGCCCGCCAAAACCAATCACCCGACCGCGTTTATCGCGAATGGGGAACATCACCCGCTCGCGGAAACGATCGTAACTGCGTCCCTGATCGTTAGTGACCAACATCCCCGCATCAATCAATGACTGGCGATTTTCTGGATTGCCGCCAAACCGCTTCAGGACGTTGTCCCAGCCGGGGGGCGCAAAACCAATCGCAAAGCGAGCGATAACCTCGTGGCTTAATCCGCGTTTTTCCAGATACTGGCGCGCAGACGTGGCAACAGGTTGTTGTAAAGATTGTTGGTAAAACGTATTCAGACCGTCCATCAACTGATAAAGCGTTTGCCTCTGATGGCGCTCGATCTGGCTGGGGCCGCTGCCTGCTTCAAATGGCACTTCAAGATTGTGCATTGCTGCCAGCTCTTCGACCGTTTCGACGAACTCGAGCTTGTCGTAGTTCATCAGGAAGTCGATCGCGTTGCCGTGCGCGCCACATCCAAAGCAGTGGTAAAACTGTTTCTCACCGTTAACGGTGAAGGACGGGGTTTTCTCGTTGTGGAATGGACAACACGCGTGGAAATTCTTGCCCTGCTTTTTCAGCTTCACACGGGCATCGATCAGATCGACGATGTCAGTGCGTGCCAGCAGATCATTAATGAATACGCGTGGGATTCGTCCAGCCATAGGCCCCGATTTTTAGCAATTCATAAACGAAAATAAGCCGCGCATTCCTTTCGGAAGCACGGCCTTACAACTACAACTCGGTCTGATCGGAGAGCAACGCTCTCGGGGAATTAGTACAGACGAGTGCGGCGTGCGTTTTCGCGAGCCAGTTTCTTCGCGTGACGTTTCACTGCAGAAGCTTTAGCGCGCTTACGTTCGGTAGTCGGTTTTTCATAGAACTCACGACGACGAACTTCCGCCAGAACACCTGCTTTTTCGCAGGAACGCTTGAAGCGACGCAGAGCTACGTCGAACGGCTCGTTTTCACGTACTTTAATTACCGGCATGTGCCTCTCACCTTTGATTAATTCGGTTTGCCGCTGGCATCAACGCCAGCTTATTTCAAAATGGTGCGGAATTTTACTGCAATTGCTGCTGCTTTGTAAAGCACCGCGGCCTTTTTTGAAAGGGACTTTTATAAGGGTGAGGAGTATACACGAGGCTTTCTCTAGGGGCGAACAAAGTTTTACATCAACCCGCATTGGTCCTACACTGCGCGGTAATAAAGCGAGGTAAAACAAGTCATGCGTGTACTGGGTATTGAAACTTCCTGCGATGAAACCGGCATCGCCATTTACGACGATGAAAAAGGTTTGTTAGCCAACCAATTGTATAGTCAGGTGAAATTGCACGCTGACTACGGCGGCGTCGTGCCTGAACTGGCCTCCCGCGATCATGTGCGTAAAACCGTACCGTTGATCCAGGCGGCGCTAAAGGAGTCTGGTTTAACGGCAAAAGACATTGATGCTGTGGCCTATACCGCAGGCCCTGGATTAGTCGGCGCGCTACTGGTTGGCGCGACCGTGGGGCGTTCTCTGGCGTTTGCCTGGGACGTTCCGGCGATCCCTGTACACCATATGGAAGGGCATCTGTTAGCGCCGATGCTGGAAGATAACCCGCCGGAATTTCCGTTTGTTGCGCTGCTTGTTTCCGGCGGTCATACGCAGTTAATCAGCGTGACTGGCATTGGTCAGTACGAGCTGCTCGGCGAGTCTATCGATGATGCCGCCGGGGAAGCGTTTGATAAAACCGCGAAGCTGCTGGGGCTGGATTATCCTGGCGGGCCGTTACTGTCGAAAATGGCGGCTCAGGGTACTGCCGGGCGCTTTGTCTTCCCGCGTCCGATGACCGACCGTCCGGGGCTGGATTTCAGCTTCTCCGGCCTGAAAACCTTCGCGGCAAATACCATTCGTGACAACGGCACCGACGACCAGACGCGTGCTGATATCGCCCGCGCCTTTGAAGATGCGGTGGTCGATACGCTGATGATTAAGTGCAAGCGGGCGCTGGATCAGACGGGCTTTAAGCGACTGGTCATGGCGGGCGGCGTGAGTGCTAACCGTACGTTACGGGCGAAGCTGGCTGAAATGATGAAAAAACGCCGCGGCGAAGTGTTCTACGCGCGTCCGGAATTTTGTACTGATAACGGCGCGATGATCGCCTATGCCGGAATGGTGCGGTTTAAAGCAGGCGCGACGGCGGATCTCGGCGTTAGCGTGCGTCCGCGCTGGCCGCTGGCGGAGTTACCGGCTGCGTAAAACTATTGGGTGCCGGAGAGCAATTTCCGGCACCGTCCTCACTTAAAGCAACACCACGGGCATCCACAGTAAGCCGGTAATCACCAGCAATACGAGGAATATCAGCCCAAAAATCGCCCCCAGTCGCCAGTAATCCGCCGTTGGCAGATAACCACTGCCGTAGTAAATCGGACTGGGGCCGGTGGCGTATGGTGTAAGAATGCTCCCCAGACCAATTGCCGCACCAACCATCAGGCAGAACACCGGCAGCGGGATTTCCGGCATCGCCAGCGCAGCGGCAATCATCATCGGTGCGAGAGCGGAGGTATACGCCGTGGCGCTGGCGAAAAAGTAGCGCAGTAGATAAAACACCACAATCAACGCCACCATCACCATCGTTGGCGAATAACCGCTTAAGCTGCCTGCTAACAGTTTGCCAAACCAGCTAATAAAACCGGTGTTGTTGAGTCCGGTGGCGAGGGTGATAAGCGAGGCCAGCCAGAAGAAAACGTTCCACGCCGCTTTATTACTGACAATGTCGTCCCAACTGATAATGCGCAGAAGCAGCATCAGTGCCACCACGCTGTAACCGACCATCGCGGCATCGATATAATCACCGCCGAAAATCCACAGCACCAGCGCGCCTACCATCAGCCCCAGCATCCGTTTTTCACGCGAACAGAGCGGGCCCATTGCCTGCAGTTCCGTCTCTGCCCAGCGCGGCACCTGATCGCCAGACTTCAGTACCGGCGGGTACAGCACGTAAGCCAGCCAGGGAACCAGCAGAACCAGTAAAATGCTGAGCGGCAACATCCCGAGGAACCAGTCGCCCCAACTCAGCGTGGCGTGAGATGCGCTTTTCATCAGTCCAATTAACAGCAAGTTTGGTGCCATCGCCGTCAAGAAAATGGCGCTGGTCACGCAGTCGGCAACAATCCCCATCCACATGATGTACGAGCCAATGCTGCGCGAACTGCTGTCGTTTGGTTGTGATTGATAGAGCGGTGGCAGGTTACGGATGATGGGATAGATAATCCCCGCACCACGCGCCGAGTTGGACGGTGTTACAGGTGCGAGGATCAGCTCGGAGAACATCACCGCATAGCCGAGAAACAGCGTGCGATGTCCCATCTTTTTCACCAGAATCAGCGCAATGCGGCGTCCAAGCCCGGTTTTTTCATAGCCTGTGCCAAACATAAAGGCGGCGAAAATCAGCCAGATAACCGAATTAGAAAAACCGGAAACGGCCCACGAGAGGGATTTTGCAGTGAATTTAAAGCCTGGCTGAGCGAGCTGCTCCGGGCTGAACAGCAGCCAGGGAGAGAGTATGGCGATGATGGATATACCCACCATCGCCACCACGGCACCCGGCACGGGTTCGAGGATCAGTCCAACGATCACGCCAGTAAAAACGGCAAAGTAGAGCCAGGTATGGTTCTCCAGCCCTGCGGGAACCGGAAGTAGAGCAATAATGGCGATGACCGCCAGCGGCGCAAGATATCGCCACCATTCAGTGGAAGGTTTCATCGTGTTATGCCTGCGAAAAAGGAGAGGGGTGAGCCTCTCCGGGAGGGTTATTTGATGTAATGGACGTGCTCGCAGATCTCTTCCACGATGGGATCGCGGCGTTCGGCGAACAGCTTTTTGTTTTCGGCTATCAGGTTGTTGCCGTGGGTATCAATAGAGACAATCAGCGGGCCGAACTCTTTGACCCGGCAGACCCACAGTGACTCCGGCATTCCGAGCTCTGTCCAGTGCACTTCTTCAATCTCTTCCACCTGGGTTGCCGCCAGCACCGCGCAGCCTGCCGGGAAAATCACATGTAGCGCCTTGAATTTCTGGCAGCCTTCTTCGGTCAGCGGCCCCATACCACCTTTGCCAACCACCAGTTTCACGCCGGTCTGCTCAATAAATTCACGTTCAAAACTTTCCATACGCATACTGGTTGTCGGGCCGACGGAGACCATCTCCCATTTGTCGCCGTTTTTGCGCACGATGGGGCCAGCGTGGAAAATCGCTTTGCCGTTGAGATCGTAAGGGATCGGACGTTTCAGTTCGATCAAACGGCGGTGACAAACGTCGCGGCAGGTCACCAGCGTACCGGTCAGGTAGATCACATCGCCGACGCGAATATCTTGCAGATCTTCAGCTTTGATCGGGGTTGTCAGGATCTTTTTCATAACGCGCTCCGGGTGTGAGACAGATTTTCAAAGGTGAGATCGGCATGAACCAGCAGCGTGCCGCGACGATGCGCCCAGCAGCCGGTAGAGACAGCAACGCCGATGGTTGACGGATGGCGGGCGGCAGATTCGATATGTACGCCCATCACTGAACTGTTGCCGGTCAGCCCTTGTGGACCAATCCCCAGACGGTTGAGTCCTTCTTCCAGGCGTAGCTCCAGTTCTGCCGCTTTTGGATTGGGATGGCGGCTGCCAATCGGGCGCAAAATGGCTTTACGCGAGAGTACGGCGGCGGTTTCCACCGAGGTGGCGATGCCCACGCCCACCAGTACCGGTGGACAGGCGTTTACGGCGAGGGTGGAGATATTTTCGAAGACGAATTTCACCACGCCTTCGTAGCCTTCTGACGGCATTAACACTTTCGAGCGGCCAGGTAGCGTGCAGCCGCCGCCTGCCATGTAAACTTCGATTTCCGCATCGTCATTGTCGGGGATGATGTCCCAGGTGACCCACGGTACGCCGCTACCGGTATTTTTGCCGGTGTTTACTTCGTCAAAAATTTCTACCGCATTGTGACGTAGTGGCGCTTTGACGGTTGCCTCTTCCACGGCTTGTTTGAGTATGCTTTGCAGCTCGCCAAGCAGTGGGAAGCGGGAACCGACTTTAACGAAGAACATAATCTCCCCGGTGTCCTGACAGGCAGGACGATTCAGGTCAATCGCTTTTTGCATGTTGTCGAACATCGTATGGTAGATAATTTTCCCCATCGACGACGTTTCGGCATCCTTTAGCTGTTTTAGTTTATCCACCACGTCATCAGGCATTCGGGTAGAAATCATGGCGGTAAAGTTAGCGACAATCTCTGTCAACTTATTCACTGCCTGTTGCTTATTACTTTCGCTCATCATGGCAACTCCAGTTTTTGTATTTGTCTGGAAAAATTCACCGCCACAAACTACCACTAAAAATGTGGTTTTATATTTTTTGCCACCGTGAATATGTAATTAACAGTTCGTGAATCAACGCGAAAATAAGAATGAATATTGCGCCAGAGCAGGGAATGGCAATGTTTTGCGAAATACACTGCGCTTATCACAACTGCGGATAATTAACGATGCTGAATAGCTGGCCTTTAGCCAAAGACTTGCAGGTACTGGTAGAAATCGTTCACAGCGGGAGTTTTAGCGCCGCAGCGGCGACGCTTGGGCAGACGCCTGCATTTGTCACCAAGCGGATCCAAATCCTTGAAAATACGCTGGCAACAACGCTGCTGAACCGCTCCGCTCGCGGCGTGGCGCTGACTGAAAGTGGCCAACGTTGTTACGAACATGCGTTGGAAATCCTCACCCAATATCAGCGACTGGTCGATGACGTCACGCAAATCAAAACGCGCCCGGAGGGGATGATTCGTATTGGTTGCAGTTTTGGTTTTGGGCGCAGCCATATTGCGCCAGCTATTACCGAACTGATGCGCAATTATCCTGAGTTACAGGTGCATTTTGAATTGTTCGATCGGCAAATTGATTTAGTGCAGGATAATATTGATCTGGATATTCGTATTAATGACGAAATTCCTGATTATTATATTGCGCATCTTTTGACAAAAAATAAAAGAATATTATGCGCAGCACCTGAGTATCTGCAAAAATATCCGCAGCCACAATCCCTACAGGAATTAAGTCGTCATGACTGTCTGGTGACCAAAGAGCGCGATATGACCCATGGAATATGGGAGTTGGGGAACGGTCAGGAGAAAAAATCGGTGAAGGTAAGCGGGCATCTTTCCTCCAATAGCGGCGAGATTGTGCTGCAATGGGCGCTGGAGGGCAAAGGGATTATGCTGCGTTCCGAGTGGGATGTGTTGCCGTTTCTGGAGAGTGGCAAACTGGTGCAAGTATTGCCAGAGTATGCACAAAGCGCCAATATCTGGGCTGTTTACCGGGAGCCGCTCTATCGCAGCATGAAATTACGTGTCTGCGTGGAATTTCTGGCGGCATGGTGCCAGCAACGGCTGGGCAAGCCCGATGAAGGCTATCAGGTCATGTAGATCCACCAGAAATCACTCGGGATCCTTTTCGCGCTTTCTTTTGAATTTCGTCCAGATTTTTGTCTCCTGACGACGCCACAGACGTTGGATGTTGTCATGATGACGCAGCAGGATCAGGCAAGAGAGCATCGAAACCGGGAAGGTGAATTGTGGCTTAAACCACCAGACATAAAACGGAGCAATCAGTGCACTGACAATCGCTCCCAGCGACGAGTATCCGCTCAATAGCACGGTCAGTAACCAGGTTCCCGCCATTACTCCGGTGAGATCCCAGCCAATGGGTGCGATGGCACCAAAAGCGGTAGCAACGCCTTTTCCTCCTTTAAATCCGAAGAAAACGGGCCAGATGTGTCCAAGACAGGCGGCGATGGCAATTAAGCCTAGCCAGAAGGGGCTGACACCTAATTCATACGCGCCCCAGACGGGCAACATTCCTTTCAGAACGTCGAAAATCAGTACTGCTACGGCTGCTCCCTTGCCACCGATACGTAACACATTGGTTGCGCCTGGATTGCCGGAGCCGCTGGTTCGCGGATCGGGCAGCCCACACAAGCGGCAAACCAGAATGGCACTGGAAATGGAGCCGCAGAGGTACGCGATGAGGATCATTCCAGGCGCGATTGCACTCATAAGCTGTTCCGTTTTGAAAATTCGTGTTCAACGATGAATCTGTGGATAATACGCACATTTCGCCGGAAGTGGTATCCGGTTAGCCAAAAAGCAGGCAGGACGTGATGGATATTGTATTTATAGAGCAACTTTCGGTAATCACCACTATTGGTGTTTACGACTGGGAACAGACCATCGAACAGAAGTTAGTGTTCGATATCGAAATGGCGTGGGATAACCGTAAAGCGGCGAAAAGTGATGATGTGGCGGATTGCCTCAGTTACGCTGACATTGCAGAAACGGTGGTCAGCCACGTCGAGGGGGCGCGTTTTGCGCTGGTGGAACGCGTGGCTGAAGAGGTGGCGGAGCTGCTGTTAGCACGCTTCAACTCGCCGTGGGTGCGTATCAAACTCAGCAAGCCAGGCGCAGTGGCGCGGGCGGCGAATGTTGGCGTAATCATTGAGCGTGGCAATAATCTGAAAGAAAATAATTAATTTTACAGCTGTTAAACCAAACGGTTATAACCTGGTCATACGCAGTAGTTCGGACAAGCGGTACATTTTAATAATTTAGGGGTTTATTGATGAGCGATATGCACTCGCTGCTGATAGCGGCAATATTGGGTGTGGTCGAAGGATTGACAGAATTTCTGCCGGTATCCAGCACGGGCCATATGATTATTGTCGGTCACTTGTTGGGGTTTGAGGGCGACACGGCGAAAACCTTTGAAGTTGTGATCCAGTTAGGATCAATTCTGGCGGTAGTAGTGATGTTCTGGCGGCGTCTGTTTGGCCTGATTGGCATCCACTTTGGCCGCCCGTTGCAGCACGAAGGTGAAAGCAAAGGTCGTTTAACGCTGATCCACATTTTGCTGGGGATGATTCCGGCGGTGGTATTGGGGCTGTTGTTCCACGACACGATTAAGTCATTGTTTAACCCGATAAATGTGATGTATGCGCTGGTCGTTGGCGGTTTGTTGCTGATTGCCGCCGAATGCCTGAAGCCGAAAGAGCCGCGTGCGCCGGGTCTTGATGATATGACCTATCGTCAGGCATTTATGATTGGCTGTTTCCAGTGTCTGGCGCTGTGGCCGGGTTTCTCCCGTTCCGGGGCGACCATTTCAGGTGGGATGCTGATGGGGGTGAGCCGTTACGCTGCTTCCGAGTTTTCGTTCCTGCTGGCGGTGCCGATGATGATGGGCGCAACGGCGCTCGATCTCTACAAAAGCTGGGGCTTCCTGACAAGCGGCGATATCCCGATGTTTGCCGTTGGGTTTATCACCGCTTTTGTGGTGGCGCTGATAGCGATTAAAACCTTCCTGCAATTGATTAAGCGCATTTCGTTTATCCCGTTCGCCATTTATCGCTTTATTGTGGCGGCTGCGGTGTATGTCGTGTTCTTTTAATTGAGGAATAGTGTCGGATGCTTGGCGTTGTCAACGATTGCGTAGGCCGAATAAGGCGTTCACGCCGCATCCGGCAATCAACGCCTGATGCGACGCTTGCGCGTCTTATCAGGCCTACAACTGTCGTTGACATGTAGCCGGATAAGGCGTTTACGCCGCATCCGGCAAAATGCCCAATACTCATTCAGGCTTTGGGCAACGTTGTTCCTTCCAGCTGGCTACCGCCGCAATCCGCCGTCGGGTCAGCTCCTCGCGAATCTCCACACCTTTAAATCCCGCTTCAACGACGGCTTTTGTCGGCACTGACTGCGCCACTTCCCAGGCTTCGCGCAACCAGCGGCCTTGCGGGTAGTCCGCTGATTCAAAACCGGTTCTGCCGCGCACGTCAGCCTCGCTGGTCAGCGCCAGTTGCTCGACACGCTGCGGTTTACGCCAGGCATCGATGGAATCAAATAATTTGACGATGGTTTTTGGGTTCAGCATTGGGAAGGTGTGGATGAGATCGTGAAACTCAGCCACCAGTCTGGCTAAATCGCGAATTTCATTTGGCACGCGCAGACGCTGGCATAGTTGTTCCACTAACTTAACACCCGCCGGGCCATGACCATGATGACGCGGCCAGAGTTCTGGCGGCGTCAGCCCTTTACCGAGATCGTGGCATAAAGTTGCGAAACGGACATCGACCTGCGGACTCAGCATCGCCGCCATTGAGAGCGTCATTAAGGTATGAATACCCGTATCGATTTCCGGATGCCACTTGGCAGGGGCCGGAACGCCAAACAGTGCGTCAATTTCCGGGAATAAAACGCGCAGTGCGCCGCAATCGCGCAGTACCTGGAAGAACACCTGTGGATTGCGGGTGGTGAGGGCGCTTTCCGTCTCTTTCCATACCCGTTCAGGCGTCAGGTGTTCCAGTTCACCCGCATGGGTCATCTCGCGCATCAACGCCAGAGTTTCATCGGCAATACGAAAACCGAGGTGGGCATAACGCGCAGCAAAACGCGCCACGCGCAATACGCGTAACGGATCTTCGCCAAAAGCGGGGGAAACATGGCGCAACAGACGATTTTGCAGATCGCCCAGACCGTTGTACGGGTCGATAATCTCGCCGTTATCGTCCTGGGCCAGCGCATTAATGGTCAGATCGCGACGCTTAAGATCATCTTCCAGCGTGACATCCGGTGCGGCATAGCAAGTAAAACCGGTGTAACCGGAACCGGATTTCCGTTCGGTACGTGCCAGCGCATACTCTTCATGCGTTTGCGGATGCAGAAACACAGGAAAATCGCGGCCTACCTGCTGGTAGCCCGCGTCGAGCATCTCCTGTGGCGTACTGCCGACCACCACCCAATCTCTGTCTTTGACCGGTAGCCCTAACAATGCATCCCGAACAGCACCACCGACCAGATAAATCTTCACGCCATCATCCCTTCGTCAAATACACAATTCCTAATAATAAGACAGTGCAACGAAGAAGGCGATTTAGTTCATCCAGCGATCTTTGCGTTTGCGGCTTGGGATCAGGTGCGGCAGTACCAGACCGAGCAGCAAGCCAAGCCCCAGCACGCCACCGCCATACATAAACCATTGCATGATGATGGTGCGCTGTTTGTCATCCAGCTGTACGCTGGCGGCATCGACCTTTTTCTGCGCGACAATCAGCTCGTTTTTCAGTTTCTGATTTTCTTCTTTTAACCCGTTGATCACGCTGTCGCTCTGCGCCACTTTTTGCTGCATTTCTGCGGTGCGCTGATTCCAGGTGTTATCGATATTGGTGAGTTTATCGGTCAGGGTTTTGACCTGATTTTCCAGATCTGGCACACGGGAGCGCAGGCTTGGCTCAGTGCTAAGTTGTTTCAACGGGATCCAGGCGGTACGGCCAGAGCTGTCTTTCACCTGGGCATAATTGGTGTTGGCGTCAGTTTGTAATAAGGTCACTTCCTCGCCGGCGTTAACCGTGCCCACGAGGCGATAATGATCTCCCGGACCGCTGCGGACCCAGGTATTCAGTTCGTCGGAAACATAGCGCGTTTCTTCAGCGTGTGAGACGGCAGTCGCGCTAAGTGCGAGTAAAGTTAATCCGATCAGGCGTAATTTTGGCATCAGGCTGTCGTTATTGTCATGGAAAGTGGAACGATAGTAGTGGCATCAGTGTCGCTACGCAAAGCATTCGACATCAATCGGAATCCTCTGTGTCAGGTCTTGCCACTGCTTCAAACTTTTACGCCCGTCAAATTGCCCGTTGCATGGCAATTTGGCGCAAAATACTATCTACTGACAAAAAAGATCGCATTAAGTTCGCCGTTCATCGTCACTTATGTGACATAACCGATAAGTAAAGGCCATGGCTCAGGAAATCGAATTAAAGTTTATTGTTAATCACAGTGCCGTTGAGGCGTTGCGTGACCATCTCAATACGCTGGGCGGCGAGCACCATGACCCCGTGCAGTTGCTGAATATTTACTACGAAACGCCGGATAACTGGCTGCGTGGGCACGATATGGGCTTACGTATTCGTGGCGAAAACGGTCGCTATGAGATGACCATGAAAGTTGCAGGAAGAGTGACAGGCGGCTTACATCAGCGCCCGGAATATAACGTGGCGTTGAGCGAACCGACGCTCGACCTGGCGCAGTTACCGACGGAAGTCTGGCCGAACGGCGAATTGCCCGCCGATCTCGCCTCCCGCGTGCAGCCGCTGTTCAGCACCGATTTTTATCGCGAAAAATGGCTGGTGGCGGTCGATGGTAGCCAAATTGAAATCGCCCTCGACCAGGGGGAAGTGAAAGCGGGTGAATTTGCTGAACCTATCTGTGAGCTGGAACTGGAACTGCTTAGCGGCGACACGCGCGCGGTGCTGAAACTGGCGAACCAACTGGTATCGCAAACCGGATTACGCCAGGGCAGCCTGAGCAAAGCGGCGCGTGGCTATCATCTGGCGCAGGGCAATCCGGCGCGTGAAATCAAACCGACCACCATTTTGCATGTTGCGGCAAAAGCCGATGTGGAACAGGGGCTGGAAGCGGCGCTCGAGCTGGCGTTAGCGCAATGGCAGTATCATGAAGAACTGTGGGTACGCGGCAACGATGCGGCGAAAGAACAGGTGCTGGCAGCCATTAGCCTGGTCCGTCATACGCTGATGCTGTTCGGTGGTATTGTGCCGCGTAAAGCGAGCACTCACTTACGTGATCTGCTGACTCAATGCGAGGCGACCATTGCTTCTGCGGTGTCTGCCGTGACGGCGGTCTACTCTACCGAAACGGCAATGGCGAAGCTGGCGTTGACCGAATGGTTGGTAAGCAAAGCATGGCAGCCATTTTTAGATGCCAAAGCGCAGGGCAAAATCAGCGACTCCTTCAAACGCTTTGCCGATATCCATCTTTCCCGCCATGCCGCTGAACTGAAAAGCGTTTTCTGCCAGCCGTTAGGCGATCGCTACCGTGACCAGTTGCCACGCCTGACGCGTGATATTGACTCAATACTGTTGCTGGCGGGTTACTATGATCCTGTCGTCGCGCAAGCCTGGCTGGAGAACTGGCAGGGGCTGCATCACGCTATTGCGACCGGGCAACGCATCGAAATTGAACATTTCCGTAATGAGGCAAACAATCAGGAACCGTTCTGGTTGCACAGCGGAAAACGTTAATCAGGCAAGGATAAAATCGCTTATGAAGCCGCTCTCTTCACCGTTACAGCAGTACTGGCAGACCGTTGTTGAGCGGCTGCCAGAGCCTTTAGCCGAGGAATCACTTAGCGCACAGGCGAAGTCAGTACTTACTTTTAGTGATTTTGTGCAGGACAGCGTGATTGCGCATCCAGAGTGGCTGACGGAACTGGAAAGCCAACCGCCGCAGGCCGACGAATGGCAGCATTACGCGGCATGGTTGCAGGAGGCGCTCTGTAATGTGAGTGACGAAGCCGGGTTAATGCGCGAGCTGCGGCTATTCCGGCGGCGCATTATGGTGCGCATCGCCTGGGCGCAAACGCTGGCACTGGTTACTGAAGAGAGCATATTGCAGCAGCTCAGCTATCTGGCGGAGACGCTGATTGTTGCGGCGCGTGACTGGCTGTATGACGCCTGCTGCCGCGAGTGGGGAACGCCGTGCAATGCGCAGGGCGAAGCGCAACCGCTGCTGATTTTAGGCATGGGTAAGCTGGGCGGTGGGGAGCTGAATTTCTCCTCTGATATCGATCTGATTTTTGCCTGGCCGGAACATGGTTGTACGCAGGGTGGACGCCGGGAACTGGATAACGCGCAGTTTTTTACCCGCATGGGGCAGCGGCTGATTAAAGTGCTGGATCAACCAACGCAGGATGGCTTCGTCTATCGCGTGGATATGCGGCTGCGTCCGTTTGGCGAAAGTGGCCCGCTGGTGCTGAGCTTTGCCGCGTTGGAAGATTATTACCAGGAGCAGGGGCGCGACTGGGAGCGTTACGCGATGGTCAAGGCGCGGATTATGGGCGATAGCGAAGGCGTCTATGCTAACGAGTTGCGTGCGATGCTGCGCCCGTTTGTTTTCCGTCGTTACATCGATTTCAGCGTGATTCAGTCGCTGCGCAACATGAAAGGGATGATTGCCCGTGAAGTGCGTCGACGTGGTTTGACCGACAATATCAAACTCGGCGCAGGCGGCATTCGCGAAATTGAATTTATCGTTCAGGTGTTCCAGCTCATTCGCGGCGGACGCGAACCGTCGCTGCAATCGCGCTCTTTACTGCCAACGCTCACCGCCATTGCCGAGCTGCATCTGCTTTCTGAAAACGATGCTGAACAATTGCGAGTGGCGTATCTGTTCCTGCGGCGTCTGGAAAACCTGCTGCAAAGCATTAACGACGAACAAACCCAGACGCTTCCTTCTGATGAGCTTAATCGTGCGCGGCTGGCGTGGGCGATGGACTTTGCTGACTGGCCGCAACTGACCGGGGCGCTGACCGCACATATGACCAATGTGCGCCGGGTGTTTAATGAATTGATTGGCGACGATGAAAGTGAAACTCAGGAAGAGTCGCTGTCGGAACAGTGGCGTGAGCTGTGGCAGGATGCGTTGCAGGAAGATGACACTACGCCAGTGCTGGCGCATCTTAGCGAGGATGATCGCAAACAGGTGCTAACGCTGATTGCCGATTTCCGCAAAGAGCTGGATAAGCGCACCATCGGGCCGCGAGGACGTCAGGTGCTCGACCATCTGATGCCGCATCTGCTAAGTGATGTCTGTGCGCGTGAAGACGCTGCCGTTACGCTGTCGCGCATTACCGCCTTGCTGGTGGGGATTGTTACCCGCACCACCTATTTAGAATTGCTCAGTGAATTCCCCGCGGCGCTTAAACATTTGATTTCTCTGTGTGCCGCGTCGCCGATGATTGCCAGCCAGCTGGCGCGTTATCCATTATTGCTGGATGAATTGCTCGATCCAAACACCCTTTACCAGCCGACGGCGACCGATGCCTACCGCGATGAGTTGCGCCAGTATTTGCTGCGCGTGCCGGAAGATGACGAAGAGCAACAGCTTGAGGCGCTGCGTCAGTTCAAACAGGCGCAGCTGTTACGCATCGCCGCAGCGGATATCGCCGGTACGCTACCGGTGATGAAAGTGAGCGATCACTTAACCTGGCTGGCGGAAGCCATGATAGATGCCGTCGTTCAGCAGGCGTGGGTTCAAATGGTTGCCCGCTACGGTAAGCCGAATCACCTGAACGAACGCGAAGGGCGTGGTTTTGCGGTGGTCGGCTACGGCAAGCTGGGCGGCTGGGAGTTAGGCTACAGTTCCGATCTTGACCTTATCTTCCTCCATGATTGCCCAATGGATGCGATGACTGACGGTGAGCGGGAAATCGACGGGCGGCAGTTTTATCTGCGTCTGGCGCAACGCATTATGCATCTGTTCAGTACGCGTACCTCTTCCGGCATTTTGTATGAAGTGGATGCTCGACTGCGTCCGTCCGGGGCGGCGGGAATGCTGGTGACATCCGCAGAAGCATTTGCCGATTATCAGAAAAACGAGGCCTGGACGTGGGAACATCAGGCGCTGGTGCGTGCGCGTGTAGTGTACGGCGATCCGCAGCTCACCGCGCACTTTGACGCAGTGCGTCGCGAGATTATGACGCTGCCGCGTGAAGGTAAAACTCTGCAAACGGAAGTGCGGGAAATGCGCGAGAAAATGCGCGCTCATCTCGGCAATAAACATCGCGATCGCTTTGATATCAAAGCTGATGAAGGGGGAATTACCGATATCGAATTTATTACCCAATATCTGGTGTTGCGCTACGCTCATGAAAAACCGAAGTTAACGCGCTGGTCAGACAACGTGCGTATTCTGGAACTACTGGCGCAAAACGACATTATGGAAGAGCAGGAAGCGATGGCGCTGACCCGTGCTTACACTACGCTTCGCGATGAACTTCATCATCTGGCATTACAGGAATTGCCGGGCCATGTGTCGGAGGATTGCTTCACCGCAGAGCGTGAACTGGTGCGGGCAAGCTGGCAGAAGTGGCTGGTGGAAGAATGAAGTATGGTATTATCGCGCGCAAATTTTGAATCTCTCAGGAGACAGGAATGAAAGTAACGCTGCCAGAGTTTGAACGTGCAGGAGTGATGGTGGTTGGTGATGTGATGCTGGATCGTTACTGGTACGGCCCCACCAGTCGTATCTCGCCGGAAGCGCCGGTGCCCGTGGTTAAAGTGAATACCATCGAAGAACGTCCGGGCGGCGCGGCTAACGTGGCGATGAATATCGCTTCTCTCGGTGCTAATGCACGCCTGGTCGGGTTGACGGGCATTGACGATGCAGCGCGCGCGCTGAGTAAATCTCTGGCCGACGTCAACGTCAAATGCGACTTCGTTTCTGTACCGACGCATCCGACCATTACCAAATTACGGGTACTTTCCCGCAACCAACAGCTGATCCGTCTGGATTTTGAAGAAGGTTTCGAAGGTGTTGATCCGCAGCCGCTGCACGAGCGGATTAATCAGGCGCTGAGTTCGATTGGCGCGCTGGTGCTTTCTGACTACGCCAAAGGTGCGCTGGCAAGCGTACAGCAGATGATCCAACTGGCGCGTAAAGCGGGTGTTCCGGTGCTGATTGATCCAAAAGGTACCGATTTTGAGCGCTACCGCGGCGCTACGCTGTTAACGCCGAATCTCTCGGAATTTGAAGCTGTTGTCGGTAAATGTAAGACCGAAGAAGAGATTGTTGAGCGCGGCATGAAACTGATTGCCGATTACGAACTCTCGGCTCTGTTAGTGACCCGTTCCGAACAGGGTATGTCGCTGCTGCAACCGGGTAAAGCGCCGCTGCATATGCCAACCCAAGCGCAGGAAGTGTATGACGTTACCGGTGCGGGCGACACGGTGATTGGCGTCCTGGCGGCAACGCTGGCAGCGGGTAATTCGCTGGAAGAAGCCTGCTTCTTTGCCAATGCGGCGGCTGGCGTGGTGGTCGGCAAACTGGGAACCTCCACGGTTTCGCCGATCGAGCTGGAAAATGCTGTACGTGGACGTGCAGATACAGGCTTTGGCGTGATGACCGAAGAGGAACTGAAGCTGGCCGTAGCGGCAGCGCGTAAACGTGGTGAAAAAGTGGTGATGACCAACGGTGTCTTTGACATCCTGCACGCCGGGCACGTCTCTTATCTGGCAAATGCCCGCAAGCTGGGTGACCGCTTGATTGTTGCCGTCAACAGCGATGCCTCCACCAAACGGCTGAAAGGGGATTCCCGCCCGGTAAACCCACTCGAACAGCGTATGATTGTGCTGGGCGCACTGGAAGCGGTCGACTGGGTAGTGTCGTTTGAAGAGGACACGCCGCAGCGCTTGATCGCCGGGATCTTGCCAGATCTGCTGGTGAAAGGCGGCGACTATAAACCAGAAGAGATTGCCGGGAGTAAAGAAGTCTGGTCCAACGGTGGCGAAGTGTTGGTGCTCAACTTTGAAGACGGTTGCTCGACGACCAACATCATCAAGAAGATCCAACAGGATAAAAAAGGCTAACCGGAAAGCGGTTCACAGATCTCGCTTCGTACATGGCAGGCCTATTGACGCTGTTGTTTTTTCAACCTAGAGTAAAGGAACAAGGGTAAGGGAGGATTTCTCCCCCCTCTGATGAGTTGTTAGTAAGTCGGGAAACTTAACAGTAACAACACAACCAGTATGATGACGAGCTTCATCATAACCCTTTCCTTATACAAGGCCCCTTCTTCGGGAGGGGCTTTCCCGTTTCAGCCCCTTGCTGCCCCCCGATTGTTGATGAGCGCCGGACCCCGCGCAATGCTTTCCCAGAGGCAATTTTGCCTTCCCCGAGCGGTCACGCAAAACGCTGCAACGTCCTGAGCATTTGCACCTTTTAGCGGAACGCAGATATAAAAAATCCCCGGCTTTTTGGGCCAGGGATATGTGTTAATGAAACCTTCTTGACGCTGATTTTTTTTCAACCTAAAGTAAAGGAACAAGGGTGAGGGAGGATTTCTCCCCCCTCTGATTGGCTGTTAATAAGCTGCGAAACTTACGAGTAACAACACAATCAGTATGATGACGAGCTTCATCATAACCCTTTCCTTCTGTAAGGCCCCCTTCTTCGGGAGGGGCTTTCCCGTTTCAGCCCCCTGCTGACTCCCCGATTGTTGATGAGCGACAGACCCCACGCAATGCTTTCTCTGATGCAGTTTTGCCTTCCCCGAGCCGTCACGCAAAATGCTGCAACAACCTGATCATTTGCTCTTTTTAGCGGAACGCAGATATAAAAAATCCCCGGCTTTTTGGGCCAGGGATTATTCCTGGAAGAGGGTTTACTCTGCTTTTTCTTCGACGGGAGTTGTTGAGGTTAAGGGTGAAGTCAATGCCGCCAGTGAGCCGCCTGAAACGCCAATTTCATTGAGCAAGGAGTCAATCAGCGGTGCCTGTGTGCGGTAAGAGAGAGCGGCTGATAATGCTTGTTCCGCCAGGTTTCCGCCCCCCACATTACCCGTGTTTGCATCACCCGCAGCGCCGCCACGATTCAGACCATCGACCTGAATAATCTTGATACCGTCGATTGACTTCATCGGCTCAACGGATTTCTCTATTACCGCAGGCAGCGCCTGCAACAAGGCCAGTTTGAATTTAAGGCTGGTTTGTTCATCAGAAAGTACGTTGATAGCATCGTTCAGCGCACGTTGTGCTTCTGCTTCCGCCAGACCCTTTTTACGTGTAGCTTCGGCTAACTCAACGATAGCCGCCGCCTGCATCTCTGCGGCTTCTTTTTCTGCTTTCGCCCGCACGGTCAGTTCAACCGCTTTGGTTTCTGCATCCTGCGCGGCAGCGATTAGGGCAACTTGTTTAGCACGATCGGCTTCGGCAGTCTGGCGAGTGGTTTCTACGTTTTGTTGGGCGCTTACCGCTTCTGCAAGTGCGAGATTAGCACGCGCTTCTGCCTGGGGCTGTTGTTCCGATTTGGCGGCAATAGCGATCGATTTCGTCTGGTTAGCGATTTCGGTGACCTGCTGCTGTTCGATCTCTTTAATGCGAACTTCACGTTCAGCTTCAACCTTTCTTGAGCGGACGGCCTGTTCGCGGTCGATTTCTGTTTCCTGAATCTGTCGTTCAGCCAGAATTCGTGTCTGCTCTGCTTCACGACGACGTTCAGCTTCAAAAGCCGCAATACGTGCATTCTGTTCGGCAGTACGGGTTTTAACCTGCTGCTCCTGCTCAAGCGTCATAAACGCTTCTTGCTGTTCAATCTCCAGCTTGCGCGATAGCGCATCGCGATTTTTTTCACGCACCGCAACTTCTACATCCTGTTCAACTTCGTTACGTTCGCGGCGACGGCGCTCTGTTTCCTGAGTCAGTTTGGTTAAACCTTCGGCGTCAAAGGCATTGTTCGGATTGAAATGTTCTTTCGAGGTCTGGTTAAAGTTGGTAAGTGAAACGCTCTCCAGTTCCAGACCGTTTTTCGACAGGTCTTCTGCCACTGTATTTTGCACCCCCTGCACAAAGTTCTCGCGGGTATCCTGTAACTCATGCATGGTCATTTGCGCAGCTGTTGCACGGAGGGCATCGACAAATTTATCTTCAACCAACATACGTAAGTCTTCAGGCGACAGGGTGCGTTGCCCCAGCGTCTGGGCAGCGGTGGCAATCCCTTCTACTGAAGGTTTTACCCGCACAAAGAAAGCGACTACTACATCGACGCGCATACGATCTTTCGTAATCAGGCTATCAATGGTTGAGCGGCTGACTTCCAGCTTCAGAGTATTCATATTGATGGGGATTATTTCATGAAAGATCGGCATCACGATTGCGCCACCGCTCATTACCACTTTTTGCCCACCTAAACCAGTACGAACAAAAGCTTGCTCTGCCGAAGCGCGACGATAGAGCCTGGCGAAAATAATTCCAATAATAAACAGAATGCATACGGCAATAATTGCGGTAAACATCCAGGAGGGCACAGAATTAACAATATCATCCATTATTAAATTTCCTTTTGATTAATAAATTACAATATTTGGGGCCAGGGATTATTTTCCGCCAAATATCGCGTTGCAGAAAGTCGGCAAATAATTAACACTTTGTCTCCTTTAGTGAAAATTTTTCCTTCTTCAGGCTCCAGTAGTAAATAATGTATTTGGCCAAATTGATCGGTGAGTTTTCCTTCGCAGGGATTACCTGAAGTGGCTTGATGACCGGTAATTAACGCCATGCTACCAATATATTCTTCTTCTGTAATAGCTGAACTATGGTCGCGTGGAATCCAGGGCGCAACTATTTTACCGGTATAATGCACCGCAATAATCGTAAACAGTAAACTGACAGGAACCACGAACAGGTTCGACAGTGGTGATTGCCAGACCATGATGCAGGCATGCTGCAACAGGATGCTAATAAGACCAAAAAAACCAGCCAGTAAGCAGAGAACGACGAGAGCTGGCAATCTTCCAATATTGAGATAATGAAGTGCCTGGCTAATATGACCTGTGGTTATAGAATCATAATGGTCAAGATGTGCATCAAGAGCACCGGAGAGCATGTGACCGCAGATAAGCGCAAAAATTTCTAACAGGCCGATCAACAGTACAAAGGAAATAGCGAAAAGATAAGGGGGGTTATAGTCGGCGAATAAAATCATATATCACTCCAATGTCCATTTAGTGACGCAATATTTACTTTGTAATAGTTTCCTTGCTTACATTTATCTGTGTTAATAATAACACAGGTTAGAGAAGTTCTGGAAGAGAAAGTCTTTTAATATGGTTTTTTATTTTTCACTAAAAAGTGTGATCGGGGACAATATATTTACGCACGTTATGTTTAAAGGCACTACACTGATTGGGGAATACTGAAATCAGAAAAAGCATATGGCCTTAAAAGGTATGCGATAACCGGAGGATGTGCTTATGGATCATAGTCTTAATTCTTTAAATAATTTCGATTTCCTGGCGCGTAGTTTTGCCAGAATGCACGCAGAAGGTCGCCCGGTCGATATTCTGGCCGTTACTGGTAACATGGATGAAGAACATAGAACCTGGTTTTGCGCACGTTATGCCTGGTATTGTCAACAGATGATGCAGGCAAGAGAGCTGGAGTTAGAGCACTGATATAACGGGCCTGATGGCCCGTTTTAGTGTTTGTATTAGATACTAGTTATAGGTGATTTTCAGGATTACGTCTTTACTAAACGGTCCCTCATCAACCGTTTCTGCCGGGTTCGCACTCAGTTCTGCCCTGAATGGTGCGGTGACCGAAGGCGCACTAGACGATGAAAAAGAAGCAAATTGTGAGAAGCGGTTAAATTCCGTTGCTGTTCCATCGTTATGAAATATCTTCAATAGCAGACCATTACCTATATCCAGATGGCTATAATCACTCAAAATATCCGTAGTGAAAAAACTCCCTAAAATATTAAACTGCTCAGTACAGGCCGCACCCGGATCTTTGGTCATGACTACGCTAAACGTCTCACTCACGCTGGTATTTTTAATTGTTCGGGAATTTATTTTACCAAAGTCGACAACGCCATCAGCTGGTTCCAGATCAACATTAACAAAGCAGTCAAGGACATGAATGTTATTTAATCCGCGAATCCTGAAGGTCAGATTTTTATCTACTTCTATAGCACCTGCTCCGCTCATACCTTTAAATTCAAGTGCTATATATTCGTCAGGTAATACAAGTTTTTTATTTACTTTATTGGCATTTTTAGCTAGCTTAATATATAGCTGCACTCGTACTGGAAAAGTTACTGATAATTGCGGTTCAGGACCGCCACTACAGACTGCGGGCTTTTTGTAGCCATTCCCGAAGGTTCCGGCTCCTTTTATATCAATACATACAGGTGCTGCAATAGGTAGTGGAGATGTAGAATCATAATCAACCCCATTATAAGTTACACCGAAAGTATAAGAGTTTTGATTATAAAAGTCTTGACCTGATGCTAACAACATCATTATATTTGCCCATGCAGATGGGTATTCTTCTCCTGGAGATGGGCCTGGTAGTGCATTATTACAGAAAACATTCATAAAATATTCACTGCTTTGCCAGATTTTATCACCTTTTTTACCATCGCTGGGGATAGAGATTCTTGGTACGTAACCAATGACAACGGTATTTCCACCTTCATGTTCAGCATAGCAGTCCATTGCCCATGCAGGTAATGAACTAAAACCCATAAAAAAAGTAATAACAATTAACAAGTAGCGCATATTATTGATCTCGGTTGGCTACAGAAATATTACAAATGTTATTTACTACAGGGCAGTTTATTTCATAAAAACTTAATCCACCAAAGTCATTGATATAACCCACCTGAAAAGTTGACGGAACATTTTTAAACTGCGTATTTGCATAGCTAAAAGGGGTTACCATTAAGCTTTGCGTTTGTGGTAACATCGTTACCCCATTTGTTCCGATATAACCCAGCGTAACGTGATAAGGCATCTTATTGTTAAAGCGGATCGAACCGTCATTTCTACGAATGATTTCAACTTTTTCGTAAGTCATTACCCCATCGTCTTCTAATTCAATGGCTTTTGGCCGCCAGAATAGTTTCAATGCGTGCTGCATAGTGACTTGCATCACATTTTTTTATCTGTTTTGGGCGGTATTTCTCGCACGTTAAAATAGAAGAGCGTTTCTCTGTCTTTAGGAAGTTGAGCAATTTTTTCCTGAGTTATCATTCTTATTTGAATTTGCTCACTGGGATTTAAACGCACCATTGGAGGAACAGTGACAATAAAGTCACGCGATTTATTGCCTTTCGTATCTTCTATCCATGTTTGGGCCAGATAGGGCAGGTTTTTACTTTGATTAGTAAGTTTTAATGCTTCGCCTTTATCTGACTCATTCATTATGATACGGGTACGATCCGGGATGATGGCACCCCAGGCAATGCTGCTCATACAGGAGAGTAATACTCCTGCTGCAATGATATTCTTTGTATTTAAGTAGCGCATTAGTTTCATCCTGAATTAATTTTGGCTAATACACGGTAAAATAGCCGTTCCGGTGGTTAAGTTGCTGCTATTGGGTGGTTGAATAAAACAAGATTTGTCACCCCAGCGTAAAGCAAGTTTGTTATCATCCTGAATGCCGTTGAGGTATACAAAGCCGCCATCAGCAACCAGTCCTAATTCTTTGTGGCTGGTTTCATCTTTTACGCTAATCCCCAGTGGTGGATGACTACCATCTGCCAGGCGAATAACCCCTATGATTTGGTAGCCCTTGCGGGTATCAAGTTTGGCGTAGCCAATAGCACCCTCGGTTAAGGTGGTGGTGATAACCGAGTTTTCGATATCCACATTTTCTGGCAGATTTCGGGTATCAACACTTAATGATGTTGTTATGTAACTGCTGACTGATGGAATAACTCCGATGCCATACCGATTAGTTACCGCGCGTTTATTGTTCAACGGAATATCTTCAGTGCCGTCTGCGTCGATCATAAAACGCGAGTCAGCACTACCGCTATAGTCGTGGAAAGCGGCACCGTGGCGAGTCGCAGTGAATGAACCATTCCAACTGGCATTCAGAGAATAATAACTGTCTCGCTGTGATGTACCGGAGAGGTAGAGTCGACCGTTCTCGGTATTATGCTGATAACTGGCGCGTAGTGACGCTTTCATATCTTTGAATTCATCATTGTCGCCTGAAGCAGAAACGCTCCAGGAATTATTTCGATCGGAAGAGTCATACCACGAAGCAGTATGCGAAATCTCATTATCCTGATTTCGTTGCATACCATAGCTCAATGTTCTACTAGTTCCCCAGGGAATCGAAATATTTAGGTACAGTTGATCCTGGTTGTCTTCTTCCCAGTTTATTCGGCTAAATGTTAGAGAAGTGGAGACGTTTTTTAATGGCCCGATATCAAAATCGCGGCTAAGTGATAATGAATAATTCACATTACTGCTGGCGTCCCAGTAAGTATTACGAGCCAAACTTACGTATGTATTTAACCTTAATGATTCAAGATACTGGTTAAACGTGACAATATAACTCTCTTTTTCATTCTGATAATTCGTGTAATGGTTAGTGTCATTGATATATTCATTCATTGTCACAAAGTTTTTATCAGAGAAACGGTAACCAGCGAAAGTGAGCTGGCTACCGGTAGATTCAAAACGTTTTGAATAGTTAGCGCGGTAGCTATAACCCGTTTCTTTATCCTGATTATGCAACTGAGCATCAGATCGTGTGACATCAAAAGATAATGAACCTAATGAGTTAAGGTTAAAACCAACGCCGGCAGCCAGAGATTGATAATCACGGTTTGTTAAAACTGAACAACCATACAGGGATACATTGTTCAGCCAACCCCATGAGAATTCACCAGTCCAGAAGAAGGGTTGTTGTAAGGAATCACCACCAACGCTGGTCGGTTTACCCATAGCAGTGGTGTAGCGAATCTGCCCTTTACGCGTCAGATAAGGAATACTATTAGATGCAACTTGCCATTGCGTAACGCGTCCGTCCTCTTCTTCAACCTTGACGTCAAGTTGCCCCTGTAATGTATTGAATAAATTGGTAATAGCAAATGGGCCTGGAGGAACATTTTCTTGATAAATAATACGGTTGTTCTGTGAGACAGTGACCTTTGCATTCGTTTGTGCGACACCCGTGATTTGCGGTGCGTAACCACGTAGGTCTGGCGGTAACATATTCTCATCGCTTTTCAACGAAATGCCAGAAAAATGGAAAGAGTCGAAAATAGAGGATTCAGTATCGTATTGACCTATAGTTAGTTTTGCATTCATTGCTGGGATTGGGCGAAACAAATAAATACGCGGAAAATCCAGGTTGGTCGCCTGGCTTTTGCCATTGTTAAATGACTGATCGTACTGGTAATCAGTACGCAGGCGCCAGGCCCCAAGATTAACCCCAGCCTGCCCATAGGAACTTATATTTTGCGAATTATCGCCCTGATGTGGTGCATAATGAGAGGCATATAAATTGTAGTCAAGAAATGCCCCAGCAATACCATGATTCCAATGTTCAGGAGGCGTCCAGTTTGCATCTTTGTATTTTAACCATGCCTAAGGTGCAGATATGGATAATTGCATTTTCCCTTTATCGAGATAAGTTGTAATTTGTTTTTCTTTTTCGATAGGGTAACAAGCATCGATCAGGTTTTGCTGAGTTTTTTCAATAAATTCATCAGTAAATCCTAATAATGTTAATTGCTCTGGTGTCACGCAAACTGCAGTTTGGTTATCAATTAATACCCATTGGAGGTCAAGGTGGATTGGCGTCCTCTTATTATTAATCAGAGTGCTTAGTGAATATTTGCCGACGGGTAATTGGCCATCAGTTTCAAATTGGGAAAGGTTAACGTTTTCACGATCTTCGGCTTCGATTAAATCTTTGTTGAATTCAACGGCATAAGCTGACGCACAACCAATGATGATAACGGATAATGAACAATAAATATTTTTAATCAATTCGCTTATTGTGGTTAATTTTAATTTTTTATACATCTGATCCACTTATCATTAATCCGTTAATGATGTGGCCGGGCGAACCCGGCCAAATGCGATTACTCGTAAGCAATCTTGTAGTCAGCCTGAGCGTAAACGTTGCCCGGGGTGGCATCTTTGCTTGGGGATTCCATACGAGCTTTGAAATTCAGTTCCTGATAGCTGTTGGTATTGTTGAACGTAATTACTACCGGAGTACCTAAAGTTACTTCGCCGCTCTGGCTGTCCAGAATACGTACGCCAACGCCAGTGGCGCCGCCGATTTCAGTTTCTTTGGTATTTTTCAGAAGATCAGACTGACCCGTCATGGTATTTGCTGTAGTGAAAGTAACCTTCGCTTTTGAATAAGTAGTTCCACCCTGACTCAGCATGCAGTCCTGCAGGTGAATAGTGAAAGGTTCAGCCAAAGATTTCTGATCGCTTTTCAGTACGGTATCTGCTACTTCACCCAGATTTACAGTTAAATCTTCGTCACCTGGTTTAATAGAACATGGAGCAGAGATAACTTCACCTTTAAATTTAACAATACCGTGACCTTCATCAGCAAACACGTTATTGGAAAGAATCATTGCTACGCCAGCAACAAGAAGTGACTTTTTAAAAGCGGACATAATATTCCTTTATATAAAGATAAGTAGAAAAGAGAATGATTAGTAACTGTTATTTAAGGACTACTAATCATTGAAATATGATATTTTATTTTGTGTTTTTTATAAAATTAGTTTATCTAAATATCGATTAAGTAAAACTTAAAAAATACATTGCAATTATACTTTCAATTGTACTCATTCATTTTTGTGATGGTTTTCTGAATGGGATTACGCGATAAGGTAATAGAAAGCACTATAAATTAGAGGATTAATTCATAATTTACAGTGCATTAAAGACGAATGTTTACAGCGTTGGGGGGAGAGTCTCTGGATCTGGCTGCTTTTTGATCTCAGTACTGCGATTTTCCAGTTCGCTGATTCTTTGTTCAAGCAGCGCCAGTTTTTCACGAGTCCGTAACAGGACTTGCGTTTGGACGTCGAACTCTTCACGGCTTACAAGGTCGAGGCGCGTCAGCTGCGCTTGTAGGGTTTGGCGGATTTTTTTCTCCACATCTTCCCCGAACTCCCTGATTCCTTTAGGCATTGATTCGTGAACCTGGCGAGCGATTTGCTCAATTTTTTTCGGGTCAATCATTGTAGTTTCCCTGTACTGATAGGTGTTGAGTGCCATTGTAGTGCGATAAGGGTAAGTCATAAACCAGAATTATGTGAAGCTATGCGTTGCTGCCGCTAATCATTAGCGTTATAGTGAATCCGCTTATTCTCAGGGCGGGGCGAAATTCCCCACCGGCGGTAAATCAACTCAGTTGAAAGCCCGCGAGCGCTTTGGGTGCGAACTCAAAGGACAGCAGATCCGGTGTAATTCCGGGGCCGACGGTTAGAGTCCGGATGGGAGAGAGTAACGATTCTGTCGGGCATGGACCCGCTCACGTTATTTTGGCTATATGCCGCCACTCCTAAGACTGCCCTGATTCTGGTAACCATAATTTTAGTGAGGTTTTTTTACCATGAATCAGACGCTACTTTCCTCTTTTGGTACGCCTTTCGAACGTGTTGAAAATGCACTGGCTGCGCTGCGTGAAGGACGCGGTGTAATGGTGCTTGATGATGAAGACCGTGAAAACGAAGGTGATATGATCTTCCCGGCAGAAACCATGACTGTTGAGCAGATGGCGCTGACCATTCGCCACGGTAGCGGTATTGTTTGCCTGTGCATTACTGAAGATCGCCGTAAACAACTCGATCTGCCAATGATGGTAGAAAATAACACCAGCGCCTATGGCACCGGTTTTACCGTGACCATTGAAGCAGCTGAAGGTGTGACTACCGGTGTTTCTGCCGCTGACCGTATTACGACCGTTCGCGCAGCGATTGCCGATGGCGCAAAACCGTCAGATCTGAATCGTCCTGGCCACGTTTTCCCACTTCGCGCTCAGGCAGGTGGTGTACTGACGCGTGGCGGTCATACTGAAGCAACTATTGATCTGATGACGCTGGCAGGCTTTAAACCGGCTGGTGTACTGTGTGAGCTGACTAATGACGATGGCACGATGGCGCGTGCACCAGAGTGTATTGAGTTTGCCAATAAACACAATATGGCGCTCGTGACTATTGAAGACCTGGTGGCATACCGTCAGGCACATGAGCGTAAAGCCAGCTGAAAACCGCTGCTTAATTTACTGCCTTAATCAAGAAACCGAAGTTGTAGCAGGCTTCGGTTTTTATTTTTCCCTGCTATGCAAGATGTTAATTCCGCTTCTCTTTCTATGAGAAAATTTCATTAATATCAGGCATTCTTTTTCATTATGATCAAAATCATATAATTGTTCCGTTATTATGCGACCATATGAATATATCCGAAAAAGGATATGTGAAATTTATACGCTAAATGTTTAGTATTGTTAAATATTAAGGGTAAAAGGATGTTTATCGCCTGGTACTGGATTGTATTGATTGCTCTGGTTGTGGTGGGTTATTTCCTGCATTTGAAACGTTATTGTCGGGCGTTTCGCCAGGACAGAGACGCACTGCTTGAAGCGCGGAACAAATACTTAAACAGTACGAGAGAAGAGACAGCCGAAAAGGTAGAATAAGGCTTTCGTGAAGCTGGCAGAAGTTGTCCATGCGCTGGACAACTTCTGATGTTGTTTTTAACCAATTCCCGCCGTTTGTAGCAGCACTAAACTGAATCCCATCACTGACATTCCACATAGTACGCCATAGCTGGGGTTATTATTAGGGTCAATCTCTTTGGCGAGCGGCATTAATTCATCAACCGAGAGCGCCACCATAATTCCTGCAACCGCCGCCATGATTGCCGCCATGACCACCGGGGAAATCATGCTACCGAGGATTAACCACGCCAGCACACCACCAAGAATTTCTGCTAGTCCAGAAATCCCCGCCCACAGAATCGCGGTGCGTTTAGACCCCGTTGCCGCATAAACCGGGCCTGCCACTGCCAGACCTTCAGGGATATTGTGCAACGCGACGGCCAGTGCGATGCCAAATCCCAGCTCCAGGTTGCTGCTCGCCGTGACAAAGGTGGCAATCCCTTCCGGGAAGTTATGCAGACTGATGCCGAGAGTGAGCAGAATGGCTGTGCGCTTGATCGATTTTGGCAACGGCTGCACCGATTTTTGCATTAAATCCTGCGGATGAGCATGTGGCAACATGCGGTCCAGGCCAAAATAGCCAAGCAGACCGAAGATAAACATTCCATAACCCAACACAGGCGACATTCCTTCAGCTGCTAGTGCGGCAGGAAGCATTTCCATTAATGAGATGAGCAACATGATCCCCGCCGCAAAACCTAGCGAAAACGCCAGTAAGCGGTTCGAGGGTTTTTGCCCGAGAACGCCGAGAAACGCGCCAATAAACGTGGCTGCCCCCGCCAGTATGGTCAGAATGAGAGGTACTGACATCGACAACTCCTTATAAATCTTCACCTTCAGGCAGATCGTCAAAATAACTGATGATCATCATCATTGTTATCCGGGTTCTTACTCCGCCGAACAAGCGTATTGTGAGGATATCAAAATGACACCTTTAGTTAAGGATATCATCATGTCTTCAACACGTATGCCAGCATTGTTTTTAGGTCACGGTAGTCCGATGAACGTGCTGGAAGATAATTTGTATACCCGCAGCTGGCAGAAGTTGGGGATGACATTGCCACGCCCGCAAGCGATTGTGGTGGTTTCGGCTCACTGGTTTACCCGTGGAACAGGAGTGACCGCGATGGAGACGCCGCCCACGATTCATGACTTTGGTGGCTTCCCGCAGGCGCTGTACGATACGCATTATCCTGCTCCGGGTTCGCCTGCGCTGGCACAGCGTCTGGTTGAGCTGTTAGCGCCGATCCCGGTGACGCTGGATAAAGAAGCCTGGGGCTTTGACCACGGCTCGTGGGGCGTGCTGATTAAGATGTATCCTGACGCTGATATCCCGATGGTGCAGTTGAGTATCGACAGTAGCAAACCTGCCGCCTGGCATTTCGAAATGGGGCGCAAACTGGCAGCGCTGCGAGATGAAGGAATAATGTTGGTCGCCAGCGGTAACGTGGTGCATAACCTGCGCACAGTGAAGTGGCACGGTGATAGTTCACCGTATCCGTGGGCGACGTCGTTTAATGAGTATGTGAAAGCGAATCTGACGTGGCAAGGGCCAGTGGAACAACATCCTCTGGTGAATTACCTCGACCATGAAGGTGGCACGTTATCGAACCCAACGCCAGAGCATTATTTGCCGTTGTTGTATGTGTTAGGTGCGTGGGATGGGCAGGAGCCAATTACCATTCCGGTTGAGGGTATAGAAATGGGCAGCCTGAGTATGCTGTCGGTGCAGATAGGCTAACAATTACCGGATGGCGAGTGCCATCCGGTATCGTGGCTTATTCAACAAAAATATGTGGATAAAACCGAGACATATCCTGGGTGATCAATGCACGGTCTTCACGAATGCCAATTCCGGCGGGTTGATCGTTCACCAGCCAGCTACCAATCAGCATATAGCTGTCGCCGAATTTCGGTAACGGGTGGAATTGCTGAACAATCATCCCTTCTTCGCCATACGGACCTTCCGCTGCTTCAATGGTTTTGCCGTTCTCAATGATCGACACGTTTGCGCCTTCACGGGAGAAGATCGGTTTAACCACATATTTTTCCATTTGCGGATGATCATCTTCCGCAAAATAAGCGGGCAGCAGGTTCGGGTGATTCGGGAACATCTCCCACAGTAGCGGTAGAAGTGCCTTGTTGGAGATAATGCTCTTCCACGCCGGTTCCAGCCAGCGTACGCCTGCATCCTCCAGCTTGGTTGAGAACATCTCACGCAACATAAATTCCCACGGATACAGTTTGAACAGGTTGGAAATTACCTGATCCTGTAAATCCGTGAACTGACCTTTTTCACCTAACCCGATATCATCGATGTAGAGGAACTCAGTAGCAATTTCAGCTTCCGTTGCGCAGTCCTGCAAATACTGAATGGTTCCGCGATCTTCCACCGTGTCGCGACAGCAGGTGAGATGCAGCAACTGGAAGCCATACTGTTCACGCAGCTCAACGAAGCGATCGATCAGTTTTTCTTGCAGACTGTTAAACTGGTCGCTGCCCTCCGGCAAGTTACCGGCGTTAAGCTGATCTTCCAGCCAGATCCACTGAAAGAACGCCGCCTCGTATAGTGACGTTGGCGTATCGGCGTTATTTTCCAGAAGTTTAGGTTCACCAGTGCCATCCCACGCCAGATCAAGACGCGAATAAAGCGATGGCTGGTGCGTCAGCCATGACTGGCGCACAAAACTCCAGGTGTGTTTTGGAATGCGGAATTTGGTCATCAGCTCATCGCTGGCGATCACTTTTTCCACCACTTTCAGGCACATCTGGTGCAGTTCGGCGGTGACTTCTTCCAGCTTTTCAACCTGGGCGAGGGTCAACTTGTAGTAAGCATCTTCACACCAGTACGGCTCGCCGTACATGGTGTGAAAATTGAAACCGTATTCGTGGGCTTTCTCACGCCAGTCCGGGCGCTCGGTAATACTGACTCTTTCCATCGGTATCAGCCACCCATTGAACGAGAAGAGGTACCGGTTGCACTACGCTGCATAGTGCTTTGTTTGGCAACAGATTCACCAAAACCGCCACGGGTAACGGTAGTGGTGGTCGCCGGTTTTGGTGCCATTGCCGTCTTCGGTACGGTCATGGTGCGGCCTGGCTGGGCTGCGCCATAGTTTTTACCCGTCGCGTCGGTATATTTACCGTAAGCCGGACTGGCTGGGTTTTTCGAGGAGAACAGCGGCTGCTGTGCAAATCCCGCGCCGCCGCCCATCAGACGCCCCATCATGTAACCGGCCATCAGCGGCATCCAGAAACTCCCGCTGGATTGCTGGGCCTGCGCCTGGTTTTCTGGTGCCATGCCAGCCTGGGCTGGTGCCTGCTGGCACTGACCTTCACCAAATTCAGCAACACAGTCTTCACGGGTGGCGTATTTCGGCGCAGTACGTTCGGCTTCTTTCAGCGCATTGTTGTACGCGGTGGTACATTCGGCGCTTTTGCCTGGGTTTGCAGCTGAACAGTCGTCAGCATTTTGATAGAGAGACACTGTTTCATCACTCTTTTCACAGCCAGCCAGCATAAAAACAGTGGCAACCGCGAGAGCGACTGGTGTCAGATGGCGTGCGCTCCAGTTTTTGCGGAACGATGCGTGGCGTATGGATTTTGTCCGTTTCATTTTTGTCTTCCGGGACCAGTGGTAAATACCCATCAGAATAGAGGATGGCTGGTCGAAATTGAAGCGAGAAGGGGGAAGAATGCGGCAGATAACCCGTATCTTTACGTTGCCTTACGTTCAGACGGGGCCGAAGCCCCGTCGTCGTCATCAGTTACGGAAAGGGTTATGACCGTTACTGGTGATAGTGCGTGCGGATGTTTGCTGAACGACTGGTGCCGGACTATCAGGCGCATAACCATCAGCAATAGCATTCTGTTCCGGCGTTTGCGGTGCAACGTTTTCTGGATTAGTGGAAACCGGTTTGCTCAGCGCATTGTTCAGTGCCAGCAGATCCTGCTCGTTCAACGTACCCAGAGCTGACTTAATATTCAGCTGATTAATCAGGTAGTTATAACGCGCATTCGCCAGCTCTTGCTTGGCGTTGTACAACGTGGTGGTCGCATCCAACACATCAACAATGGTACGCGTACCGACCGAGTAGCCCGCTTCCATCGCGTCTAATGAGCTTTGAGCGGAAACTACGGCTTGTTTGTAGGCGTTAATGCTACTGATAGATGCATTAATGTTGTTGAAGGAGGAACGCACGGTCTGCACGACGCTACGATGGGCACTTTCCAGTTGCTCGCTGGCACCGACAAAGTTGTACTGTGCCTGTTTCACCTGCGAGTTAACCATTCCGCCCTGATAAATCGGCAGCGAGAAGCTCAGGCCAACTTTGTTCTGGCCCATATTGCTATCGTCATACTGGGTACCAGCGGCACCACGGGTTTTCGAACCGCTATAAGAGGTGTCAGAAATCCCGGTAGAAGCCGTTAAATCCAGAGTCGGTAAGTGACCATCCTGCGCCTGGCGAATTTGCTCGCGCGCCAGGTCCTGGCTCAAGCGTGCCTGTAACAGCGACAGGTTGCGTTTTTCGGCTTCTTTCAGCAGCGCGTTAACCGGCTGTGGTTTGTCGGTTTTAAAGTTTTCGACATTCAGCGCAGCCAGTTCCGGATAGTAGTTACCGGTGATCTGGCGCAGCTGCTCTACCGCGTTATCAAGGTTATTACGTGCGGTCACTTCGTTCGCCAGCACGGTATCGTACTGTGCGCGGGCGTTCTGCACGTCGGTGATCGCTACCAGGCCCACGTTAAAACGTTGGGTGGTTTGATCTAATTGACGGTAGATCGCTTCTTTTTGTGCCTGTGTATAGGAAAGAACGTCAATAGCATTCAACACGTTGAAATAAGCGGTCGCGGTGTTGAGGATCAAGGTTTGCTGATCGGTCTGATACGTGACGTCCTGAATCCCTGCTGCTTTTTCCTGCAGCGTTAACGCACGCCATTTCGACATATCAAAAATGGATTGAGTTAACTGCAAGGACGCACTGGTCGCGTTAGAGTTGATGCCGTTCGCGTCGCGGTAGCCGTTGCTATAGGTGTAATCTGCACCTAAACCTAGCTGTGGCAGTAATGGACTGCGCGCTTCATTAATTTTTTCAAAGGCAGCATCACGATCGGCGGCAGACTTACGCAATTCCGGGTTACTAAGGCGTGCTTGCTGATAAACTTGCATCAGGTTCTCGGCCTGGCTCAACGAACTGAACCCAGAAAGGCTCAGGCCGATAAGAATGGGGAGCAATTTCTTCATTTGCATTCCTTGTGGTGAAGCAGTATTTAGCGCGATCAAACTGTAAAATTATTGCGGATTCTAGCAGAAGCCGCTACCGCAAAAGGTTGGCGTTACGTGCCATAGGGCGTTAATGTGCCTCAATTTAACACATGACTGCTCAAACGGCAGTCAAACGTCGCTGAAATTCACATTTAATTCACTATTAGTGCCAGGACATTAACAATGCTTAAGCCAGACAACCTGCCCGTTACATTTGGCAAAAACGATGTAGAAATTATTGCACGAGAAACACTTTATCGCGGCTTTTTTTCATTAGATCTTTATAGATTTCGTCATCGTCTATTCAACGGGCAAATGAGTCATGAGGTGCGGCGGGAAATTTTTGAGCGCGGTCACGCCGCAGTCTTGCTACCCTTTGACCCAGTGCGTGATGAAGTTGTGCTGATTGAGCAGATTCGGATTGCCGCGTACGACACCAGCGAAACCCCTTGGCTACTGGAGATGGTTGCCGGGATGATTGAAGAGGGTGAAAGTGTGGAAGATGTTGCCCGTCGCGAAGCGATTGAAGAGGCGGGACTGATAGTCAAACGGACCAAACCGGTGTTAAGTTTCCTGGCAAGCCCGGGGGGCACCAGTGAGCGTTCGTCAATTATGGTGGGCGAAGTGGACGCCACGACCGCAAGCGGTATTCACGGTCTGGCTGATGAAAACGAAGATATTCGCGTTCATGTGGTAAGCCGGGAACAGGCATACCAGTGGGTAGAAGAGGGGAAAATCGACAACGCAGCGTCGGTCATCGCTTTGCAATGGCTGCAGCTGCATCATCAAGCGTTAAAAAATGAGTGGGCATAAATGAAGCGTTACACACCTGACTTTCCTGAAATGATGCGCCTGTGCGAGATGAACTTTTCACAATTGCGCCGTTTGTTACCGCGCAATGACGCACCCGGCGAAACTGTAAGCTATCAGGTGGCAAACGCACAATATCGGCTGACGATTGTGGAATCGACCCGATACACTACCCTGGTGACAATAGAACAGACTGCGCCCGCGATCAGTTACTGGAGCCTTCCGTCAATGACGGTGCGTCTGTATCATGACGCGATGGTGGCTGAAGTGTGTTCAAGCCAGCAGATTTTTCGCTTCAAAGCGCGGTATGATTATCCTAATAAAAAGTTGCATCAACGCGACGAAAAGCATCAAATTAATCAGTTTTTAGCGGACTGGTTGCGATACTGTTTAGCACATGGAGCGATGGCGATTCCGGTTTATTAGCGTCGTGAAACCTAAGGACACCATTTGGAAAGCCTGTTAACCCTTCCTCTGGCTGGTGAGGCCAGAGTCAGGATTTTACAAATTACCGACACTCACCTGTTTGCACAAAAGCACGAAGCCCTGTTAGGGGTAAACACCTGGGAGAGTTACCAGGCGGTGCTGGAGGCGATTCGGCCACACCAGCACGAATTCGACCTGATTGTCGCGACAGGTGATTTAGCGCAGGATCAATCCTCTGCGGCCTATCAGCATTTCGCTGAAGGCATCGCAAGTTTTCGTGCGCCCTGCGTCTGGCTGCCGGGCAACCACGATTTCCAGCCCGCGATGTACAGCGCGTTACAGGATGCGGGTATCTCCCCGGCGAAGCGCGTGTTTATTGGTGAGCAATGGCAAATCCTGTTGCTGGATAGCCAGGTGTTTGGCGTGCCGCACGGTGAGCTGAGCGAGTTTCAGCTTGAGTGGCTGGAACGTAAACTGGCCGATGCGCCAGAACGCCATACGTTGCTGCTGCTGCATCATCATCCGCTACCTGCGGGTTGTAGTTGGCTCGATCAACACAGTCTGCGTAACGCGGGCGAACTGGATACCGTGCTGGCGAAGTTTCCGCACGTCAAATACTTGCTGTGCGGTCATATTCATCAGGAGCTGGATCTCGACTGGAATGGTCGCCGCCTGCTGGCAACGCCGTCGACCTGTGTGCAGTTTAAGCCGCACTGTTCCAACTTTACGCTGGATACCATCGCGCCCGGCTGGCGTACTCTCGAGTTACATGCTGATGGCACGCTGACCACCGAGGTGCATCGCCTGGCGGACACACGTTTCCAACCTGATACCGCTTCAGAAGGCTACTGATGTCTACGCTTCTTTATTTACACGGTTTCAACAGCTCGCCGCGCTCTGCAAAAGCGAGCTTGTTAAAAAACTGGCTGGCGGAACATCACCCTGACGTTGAGATGATCATTCCGCAGTTGCCGCCGTATCCTTCCGACGCGGCAGAGCTGCTGGAATCCATTGTCCTGGAACATGGCGGTGATTCGCTGGGTATTGTCGGTTCGTCACTGGGGGGATATTACGCCACCTGGTTGTCACAATGTTTTATGCTGCCCGCAGTGGTGGTAAACCCGGCGGTGCGCCCGTTTGAACTGCTGACGGACTATCTCGGTCAGAACGAGAACCCCTACACCGGGCAGCAATATGTGCTAGAGTCACGCCATATTTACGATCTTAAAGTCATGCAGATTGACCCGCTGGAAGCGCCGGATTTGATCTGGCTGCTGCAACAGACGGGAGATGAAGTGCTGGATTACCGCCAGGCGGTGGCGTACTACGCTTCCTGCCGCCAGACTGTCATAGAAGGCGGCAACCACGCATTCACGGGCTTCGAAGATTATTTCAACCCGATCGTCGATTTTCTTGGTCTGCACCATCTCTGACGATCAACTCGAATTACTAACTTAAACCATGACGCAAACTTATAACGCTGATGCCATTGAGGTACTCACCGGGCTTGAGCCGGTTCGCCGCCGTCCGGGGATGTATACCGATACCACTCGCCCTAACCATTTGGGGCAAGAAGTCATTGATAACAGTGTGGATGAAGCACTGGCGGGTCACGCAAAACGCGTGGACGTTATTTTACATGCTGACCAGTCGTTAGAAGTTATTGACGATGGGCGCGGGATGCCGGTGGATATTCACCCGGAAGAGGGTGTACCGGCGGTTGAACTGATTCTTTGCCGTCTGCATGCAGGCGGTAAATTCTCTAACAAAAATTACCAGTTCTCTGGCGGCCTGCATGGCGTGGGGATTTCGGTGGTTAACGCCCTGTCGAAGCGCGTAGAAGTTAACGTGCGCCGCGATGGTCAGGTTTATAACATCGTCTTTGAAAATGGCGAAAAGGTGCAGGATTTACAGGTTGTCGGCACTTGCGGTAAACGCAATACTGGTACCAGTGTGCACTTCTGGCCGGATGAAACCTTCTTTGACAGCCCGCGATTTTCTGTTTCACGCCTGACGCATGTGCTGAAAGCCAAAGCGGTATTGTGCCCTGGCGTTGAGATCACTTTTAAAGATGAGATCAACAATACCGAACAACGCTGGTGCTATCAGGACGGTCTGAATGATTACCTGGCGGAAGCGGTAAATGGTCTGCCGACGCTGCCGGAAAAACCGTTTATCGGTAATTTCGCTGGTGATACTGAAGCTGTGGACTGGGCGCTACTGTGGCTGCCGGAAGGCGGTGAACTGCTGACCGAAAGCTACGTCAACCTTATCCCAACGATGCAGGGCGGTACCCATGTTAATGGTCTGCGTCAGGGCCTGTTGGACGCGATGCGTGAGTTCTGTGAATACCGCAATATTCTGCCGCGCGGTGTAAAGCTGTCGGCGGAAGATATCTGGGATCGCTGCGCCTATGTGCTGTCAGTAAAAATGCAGGATCCGCAGTTTGCCGGGCAGACGAAAGAGCGTCTCTCTTCGCGTCAATGCGCGGCATTCGTTTCTGGCGTGGTGAAAGATGCCTTTATCCTGTGGCTGAACCAGAACGTTCAGGCGGCGGAGTTGCTGGCAGAGATGGCGATTTCCAGCGCCCAGCGTCGTATGCGTGCGGCTAAGAAAGTGGTGCGTAAAAAGCTGACCAGCGGCCCGGCGCTGCCTGGCAAACTGGCTGACTGTACCGCGCAGGATCTTAACCGTACCGAACTGTTCCTTGTGGAAGGTGACTCTGCAGGCGGATCTGCCAAGCAGGCGCGCGATCGCGAATATCAGGCGATCATGCCACTGAAAGGTAAGATCCTTAACACCTGGGAAGTTTCTTCCGACGAAGTGCTGGCCTCGCAGGAAGTGCATGATATTTCGGTAGCGATCGGTATCGATCCTGACAGCGACGATCTGAGCCAGCTTCGTTATGGCAAAATCTGTATCCTCGCGGATGCGGACTCTGATGGTCTGCACATTGCCACGCTGCTCTGCGCTTTGTTCGTAAAACACTTCCGCGCGTTGGTGAAACACGGTCACGTTTACGTCGCACTGCCACCGCTCTACCGTATTGATCTCGGGAAAGAGGTTTATTACGCGCTGACGGAAGAAGAGAAAGAAGGCGTACTTGAGCAATTAAAACGCAAGAAAGGCAAGCCGAACGTCCAGCGTTTTAAAGGTCTCGGGGAAATGAACCCGATGCAATTGCGCGAAACCACGCTTGATCCGAACACTCGCCGTCTGGTGCAGTTGACTATCGATGATGAAGACGATCAGCGTACTGACGCGATGATGGATATGCTGCTGGCGAAGAAACGCTCGGAAGATCGCCGCAACTGGTTGCAAGAGAAAGGCGACATGGCGGAGATTGAGGTTTAAAGGAAAGAACATTGCCCGGTCAGGATGGCCGGGCAAACAAGGCAGGTTTAAATCCCAGGTTGCAGGATGCGGATATTCATCTCCAGCACGTCGCCTTTTACGGCTTCGCTGTACGCCTTCATGTGCGGGGTTTGCAGATGCGCTTCAAGGTGCGCGATGCTTTCCCACTGCTCAATCATCACGATAGAATCCGGTGCCATAGACTGGAAACTCACGCCAGCAGCGCAATCCACCATTGGCGCATAGCCGTGGCAACCTTCTTCTTTCAGTACGGTTGGAACGATTTTAGCAAACTGATCCAATACCGCCTGACGGTGATGTTGACCAGGACGAGTACGGATTTCTGCGATTACGGTAAGCATGGTTAACTCCTTCTAAAGCCTGAGCTCTAGTTAACCAAAAATTTCCACAAGATGCTTGCGATATTCTTCAGTATAGCGGGGAACATCAGGCATTTTTATCACGTCATTAGCGATAAATGTCGGCAGCGGTTCCATACCGAGGAATTGGTTTGCTTTATGGAACGGCAGATACACGCCGTCAACGCCAACGCCGTGGAAGAACTGATCTTTTTCGGTGAAGGCTTCCATTGGTGCGTTCCAGGTCAGAGAAAGCATATATTTTTTGCCCTGTACCAGGCCGCCGGAGCCGTATTTTTTCGACGGATCTTTGCGGGTACGGCCATCGCTGGCATACAGCGTTCCATGACCTTCGGTGAATACATCATCAATATATTTTTTCACTGTCCACGGCGCGCCCATCCACCAGCCTGGCATCTGCCAGATCACCACATCAGCCCAGAGAAAGTTTTGTACTTCCGCTTTGACATCGTAGTCGCTGTCGGCGCGAACGATGCGGACATCATGCCCGAGGTCGCGCAGTGTGCCATCCGCGACTTCGGTCAGTGTGTCGTTCAGTTGACCATTGGAGTGGGCGAATTTTTTCGCGCCGTTGATAATCAGGATGTTGCTCATTTTTTAACCTCAAGGTGAGACGTTTGCCGACTATAGTACGTCACAGAGCGGTACGGTGAAATTAGCAAAATGTGCAAAGTCTTTTGCGAATTTAGCAAAAGTCTGATCTTGCTCTGACTCACCGATGCAGGATAAATATTTTCTGAAAATGACAATACTGAAATCAACTTCCCATAAGTTCCCACAGGAGAGATGTATTATGCAAATGATACAGGAGCTTTTCGGAAAAATAATCATGGAGAATATATATGTCAAATATCATATACTTATCAATTAAAGGGAAAACACAAGGTTTGATCTCTGAGGGCTGTGGTTCGTATGTATCTATTGGTAATAAATATCAAATAAATCATGTGGATGAAATTTTTGTTTTGCAGTTCGACCATTCTTTAAGTCGAGAATATAATGTAGTGCATCACCCCATAAAATTTTACAAGCCAATAGATAAATCCTCCCCTTTATTAAATGCTGCTCTTTCTGAAAATGAAGAGTTATCAGCTATATTTAATTTTTATAGAATTAATTCTGGCGGTTGTATTGAAAGGTTTTACACAATTGAATTGCAAGGGGCACATTTATCGAATATTCTGACTTGTTATCCACACTCAATTACACATGCGGGTAATCAACCGGAAGAGGTTATTGTTCTTAATTATAAAAATATAACATGGAAGCACCATATCGCGAGTACGGAATCATATAGTTGTTGGGAAGAAAGGGTTTTTTAAATATGAAAAGCGATCTCACTATAAAAAATAGCTATTGTACAATTCCACAAACTAAGTTCCGTAAATGGGATGAAATGGACGTTTTACTCTGGAAGTTAGGAAAAAATGATTCGCGTCGCCGTTCGGGAGTATATTATTTAAATGCTTATAAAGATGCATATGTACAATATAATAGGGACAAAATAATTAAACATGCATATGCCGCTGGGATTCGTCCAGAGTTACTGGGCGGTGTGGCCTGGATTGAGTCAGGAGGTATGCCTGAAAATTATAAGTTTCAGATATATGAAACAAAAAGAATGATTGGATTGTTAGATATGCCTGAAAATAAAACATCATTTGGCTCAATGGGTATACAAATACGAACCGCAGCGATTACTCTAGGTCTTGACCCTTCAGAATTAACTACCAGAAATCAGTTAGAGTTAGCGACATGCCTAATGGAAGATGATTTTACGTTTCAAATTGCTGCTACTCATTTAAGAGATCTTGCCCTTTTTGATTATCCCTCTTCGGCAACACTGTATATGACGAATGAGCAGTATATTATGGCTGGTATTAGATATAATCGTGGTGTTGAACGAGATTTGGGGCTTTTTATTTATTTAATTAATAATTTGCCTGCGCGTGATACAGATGATTATAAATTCATCTCTTATGGTATGAGGTTGTTAGAGATTAGAGAACATATCAAAAAATTGATTAATGAGTAATCAGACATGTTAAAAAAACAACTACTATCAATATTTGAAGCATTATTATACATAATGCTTACTTATTGGTTAATAGATGCTTTTTTTGCTTTCAATAAGTATGACTGGATGCTTGACTCGGGAGGCAATATTTGCAGTATACCTTCCGTTTCAGGCGAAGATCGTATATTGCAAGCAATGATTGCAGCATTTTTTCTTCTTACGCCACTTATTATTCTTATCTTAAGAAAACTCTTTATGCGGGAAATGTTCGAGTTTTGGGTATATGTATTCTCGCTCGGTATTTGTCTGGTTTGTGGTTGGTGGCTTTTTTGGGGACGGTTTATATTTTGCTATTAGTAAAATCTATGAGAGTCGTTTTAACGGCTCTCATAGACAGAGAAGTTACCAGCTTACCTTCGCCTCAAATCCACCTTGTTCCGCATTCCCAAATTCAACATTCATGCCATGCAATTTGGCGATTCGCTGGACAATCGATAGCCCAAGCCCGCTGCCGGTAGCGGTTTGTCCGGGTGGGCGATAGAAGCGTTCGCCAATTCGCGCCAGTGCCTCTGGTGTCACACCGGGGCCGTTATCCCTCACGATGAAATTATCAGCATTCAGCGTGACGTCTACCACGCTGCCCTGTGGACTGTAGCGCACGGCGTTATCCAGCAAATTTCGCACCAACAAACTTAGCAATAGCGGTTGCCCGGTGCGTTTGATGCTGTGGGCATTGAGTGTCAGTCGCACGTCAATTTTCGCCTGCTGCGCCGTGTGGTAAATATCCATCACCGACGATTGCAGGAGATCTTCAAGCGGGATCTCCGCGACGTCCTGAAGGTTATCCAGTGAGTCCAGCCGCGATAGAGTGAGCAGTTGATCAACCAGACGAGTAGCGCGATCGATCCCGTAATGTAATTGAAGCAGCGCTTTTTTCCGCGCTTGCGGATCATCGTCAGAAAGCTGCGCAACTTCGGTTTGCACTTTCAGCGCCGTTAACGGGCTACGTAGTTCGTGAGCTGCGTCGGAGGTAAAGCGTCGTTCACGAACCATCATCGCATGTGTGCGGGCGAACAGTTGATTTAGCGACTCAACCAACGGACGCACTTCGCTGGGTACGCCAGTCGCGTTTAGTGGTTTTTCCGAGTCAGGGTCACGCATACGCAGCGCCAGCGCCAGTTTGTTCAGCGGCGCGAGTTCACGACCCAATAGTACCATCATGATGATTAACATAATCGGCAGTGCGACCAGCCACGGGATCAATTGCCCGGCAACAATCGCCAGCGCCATGTCTTCACGGTATTCCCATTCCTGACCAACAACGATGCGATATTTGCCATCAGGTGAGGTCATCCAGACAAAACGCCATTGATCTTTATCGCCCACCAGTTGCCCGTCAGCAAAACCTTCCCGTTGATAGCTATAAGGAATATCTTCTCCGTTATCGCCATCGTTAAGGACCATTCTGCCGTCGTGGGTAAAGATGGCAAAGGTCAGCGCATCGTCATCAACATGACCGTGTTTTAATTTATTTGGCGTCTGTGCCATGCGATCCGCCGCGTTGATTTCGTTGAGATCGAGCGTACTTAACCGCTTGGCAAACAGCATCAGTTGGGTGTCGAACAATTCATCGACGTTATCCGTTGTTTGTTTCCAGGCGACAAAGCTGGAAAGCAGCCAGGTCACCGAGGCCAGAATTAAAAAGATTAGCGTCAGCCTGACGCGCAGACTAAGACGTTGGGTAAATTTCATTTCTCACCTAATGTGTAGCCAATACCATGCACGGTACGAATAAAATCACTACCGAGTTTGCGTCGCAGATGATGCACATGCACTTCAACGGCATTACTGGTGACCTCTTCGTCCCAGGTATACAGTTTCTCTTCAATCAGTTTGCGCGGCAGTACCCGACCAGCGTTACGCATCAGTAATTCCAGCAGGGCAAATTCTTTTGGTTTCAGTGTTAAGGGTTCGCCAGCCAGCGTGGCGATACGTTTGCCGGGGTCGAGCATGACGTTACCGTGGCGCAGCTCGTTGCTGGCCTGGCCGTTGGTTCGGCGCATCAGAGCCTCCAGCCTGGCGGCGACTTCTATCAACGCAAAAGGTTTACACAGATAATCGTCAGCTCCCAGACGCAGCCCTTCTACACGTTCCGCTAACGCATCACGCGCGGTCAGGATCAGTACCGGCTCACGCTGACCTTTCTCTCGCCATTCGCGCAAAATATCGCGACCATCCATGCCTGGTAAGGTTAAATCCAGGATCACCGCATCATAAGGTGCGCTATAAAGCGCCTCTTTTCCCTGACGACCTTGTGTAAACCAGTCGACGCTAAAACCCATTTTACTAAGGCCCGTTTTGATGCCGTCGCCAATCAGCATGTCATCTTCTATCAGTAAAATTCGCATTTTTTCATCCCTGCGATAACCGTATTTGCTGCCAGTAAACCGTGTTGTAACGCGCTCTGTACAGCATTAAATTTTATTTTTTTCCCTTAAGAAGTTGTTAAGGACTATCTTGTTAAATGCTCGGAAACAGACATTAAAGAGAGTAACAAACATGAAAAAATTCGCAGCAGTAATCGCAGTAATGGCCCTGTGCAGCGCACCGGTGATGGCAGCAGAGCAGGGCGGTTTTTCTGGCCCATCGGCAACGCAAAGTCAGGCCGGAGGATTCCAGGGGCCGAACGGCAGCGTAACGACTGTAGAAAGCGCAAAATCCCTGCGTGACGACACCTGGGTAACCCTGCGCGGCAATATCGTTGAACGCATCTCTGACGATCTCTACGTGTTCAAAGATGCCAGCGGTACTATCAATGTTGATATCGACCACAAACGCTGGAACGGCGTGACGGTGACGCCGAAAGATACGGTTGAGATTCAGGGTGAAGTCGATAAAGACTGGAATTCTGTTGAAATTGACGTCAAACAGATCCGCAAAGTAAATCCGTAATTGTTACCGCTCCCGGGATGCGCTCCCGGGAATAATTTCGCAGGGAGGCAAAATGACAAACCTGACACTGGATGTAAACATTATCGATTTCCCATCAATCCCTGTGGCGATGTTGCCGCACCGCTGTAGCCCTGAGTTGCTCAACTACAGCGTGGCGAAATTTATCATGTGGCGTAAAGAGACGGGGCTTTCTCCTGTTAACCAAAGCCAGACTTTTGGCGTCGCCTGGGACGACCCTGCCACCACCGCACCGGAAGCGTTTCGCTTTGATATCTGCGGCAGCGTTAGCGAACCGATTCCCGATAATCGTTATGGCGTGAGTAATGGTGAACTTACCGGTGGACGTTATGCCGTGGCCCGCCACGTTGGCGAGCTGGACGATATTTCACATACGGTATGGGGCATCATTCGCCACTGGCTGCCTGCAAGCGGCGAGAAAATGCGTAAAGCACCGATTCTGTTTCACTACACCAATCTTGCCGAAGGGGTGACAGAGCAGCGACTGGAAACGGATGTTTATGTGCCGTTGGCGTGATGCCTGACTCCAGCTTCCCTTATAAATTCCTGCTTCAAACTGGCGCTACTAATGCGCCACTTTCTTATATGGTCAATCACTTTCCTTAAAGAATACGTTTTGTGTGGTCACTATCTCAGTACATCTAACTAACCTTTTAGGTGCTTTTTCATTGCTGTAATTAACCTTTTAGGTTATAACTAAAGTAACAGGGAGGCGGGGGTTATGGAAAAACGCACACCACATACACGTTTGAGTCAGGTTAAAAAACTTGTCAATACCGGGCAAGTTCGTACAACACGTAGTGCACTGTTAAATGCAGATGAGTTAGGTTTGGATTTTGATGGTATGTGTAATGTTATTATTGGATTATCAGAGAGCGACTTTTATAAAAGCATGACCACCTACTCTGATCATACTATCTGGCAGGATGTTTACAGACCCAGGCTTGTTACAGGCCAGGTTTATCTTAAAATTACGGTAATTCATGACGTACTGATCGTCTCGTTTAAGGAGAAGTAATATGAAATGTCCGGTTTGCCACCAGGGAGAAATGGTTTCTGGCATTAAAGATATTCCATACACCTTCCGTGGACGAAAAACAGTATTGAAAGGTATCCACGGTTTATATTGTGTCCATTGCGAAGAGAGCATCATGAATAAAGAAGAGTCAGATGCTTTCATGGCGCAAGTAAAGGCATTTCGGGCTTCGGTGAATGCCGAAACAGTGGCACCTGAATTTATAGTGAAGGTTCGAAAAAAGCTCTCTCTTACCCAAAAAGAGGCAAGCGAAATTTTTGGGGGAGGTGTAAATGCGTTTTCGCGTTACGAAAAAGGCAATGCCCAACCTCATCCTTCCACAATCAAACTTTTACGTGTTCTGGATAAGCATCCAGAACTATTGAATGAAATCCGTTAATTAATGGAAAAGCGGGGGCAACTCGCTTTTTTCTTTACCGGAGTGTGAGCCAAATCACTCGCGATAAGTTTGAGCGAACAATGCCACAGGCGTATTGTTGTTGGGCTTATAATTTCTCCGGTAAGGAATACCATGTATACGCGAAATTTATTATGGCTGGTCAGCCTGGTAAGTGCGGCTCCTCTCTACGCTGCTGACGTTCCCGCCAACACACCGCTCGCCCCGCAACAAGTCTTTCGTTACAACAATCATAGCGACCCAGGTACGCTCGACCCGCAAAAGGTGGAGGAGAATACTGCCGCGCAGATTGTGCTGGATCTGTTTGAAGGTCTGGTATGGATGGACGGTGAAGGCCAGGTGCAGCCCGCTCAGGCTGAACGCTGGGAGATACTGGACGGCGGCAAGCGCTATATTTTCCATCTGCGTAGCGGTTTGCAGTGGTCCGACGGTCAGCCTCTGACGGCAGAGGATTTTGTCCTCGGCTGGCAGCGCGCGGTTGACCCGAAAACGGCAAGCCCTTTTGCTGGCTATCTGGCACAGGCGCACATTAACAATGCCGCAGCTATTGTTGCGGGTAAAGCAGATGTTACATCGCTGGGTGTCAAAGCGACGGATGATCGTACTCTTGAAGTTACGCTTGAGCAGCCGGTTCCTTGGTTCACGACGATGCTCGCCTGGCCGACGCTGTTCCCGGTTCCTCATCATGTCATCGCTAAACATGGCGATAGCTGGAGTAAGCCAGAGAACATGGTTTACAACGGTGCCTTTGTGCTTGATCAGTGGGTAGTTAACGAAAAGATTACTGCACGCAAAAATCCAAAGTACCGCGATGCGCAACATACAGTATTGCAACAGGTTGAGTATCTGGCGCTAGATAATTCGGTCACCGGCTATAACCGCTATCGCGCGGGAGAGGTCGATCTCACCTGGGTTCCGGCGCAGCAAATTCCCGCCATTGAAAAATCACTGCCTGGCGAGCTACGAATTATTCCGCGTCTGAACAGCGAATATTACAACTTCAACCTTGAGAAACCGCCATTTAACGATGTGCGAGTGCGTCGGGCGCTATATCTTACGGTTGATCGACAGCTTATTGCGCAAAAGGTACTGGGGTTGAGAACGCCCGCAACCACGCTGACGCCGCCAGAGGTAAAAGGCTTTAGCGCGACGACGTTCGATGAACTGCAAAAGCCAATGAGTGAGCGCGTCGCGATGGCAAAAGCCTTGCTGAAACAGGCGGGATACGACGCCTCTCATCCGCTACGCTTTGAGCTGTTCTACAACAAGTACGATCTGCATGAAAAGACCGCGATAGCGTTGTCTTCCGAATGGAAAAAATGGCTGGGTGCACAGGTGACGCTGCGCACAATGGAGTGGAAAACCTATCTTGATGCCCGACGAGCCGGTGATTTCATGCTGTCTCGGCAGTCGTGGGATGCGACGTACAATGATGCTTCCAGCTTCCTGAACACGCTCAAAAGCGATAGTGAAGAAAACGTCGGTCACTGGAAAAATGCGCAGTATGACGCCTTACTAAACCAGGCCACGCAGATCACTGATGCGACAAAGCGTAATGCGTTGTATCAGCAGGCAGAAGTGATCATCAACCAACAGGCACCGCTGATTCCTATCTACTATCAGCCGTTAATCAAACTGCTTAAACCCTACGTTGGCGGTTTTCCGCTGCATAATCCCCAGGATTATGTCTACAGCAAAGAGTTGTATATCAAGGCACATTGATGCCTTTATCGCCGTCGGAGCACGTCCGGCGGCGCTATTCACGCTGATCTCCTGTGACTCGACGCGGCAGATAATGTAGTATCTCCGGCAATATTGCCCCTTTGAAGGCTGGCGAATAAGTTGAGGAATCAGAATTAATGAGCGATATGGCAGAGCGCCTTGCGCTACATGAATTTACGGAAAACGCCTACTTAAACTACTCCATGTACGTGATCATGGACCGTGCGTTGCCGTTTATTGGTGATGGTCTGAAACCTGTTCAGCGCCGCATTGTGTATGCGATGTCTGAACTGGGCCTGAATGCCAGCGCCAAATTTAAAAAATCGGCCCGTACCGTCGGTGACGTACTGGGTAAATACCATCCGCACGGCGATAGCGCCTGTTATGAAGCGATGGTCCTGATGGCGCAACCGTTCTCTTACCGTTATCCGCTGGTTGATGGTCAGGGGAACTGGGGCGCGCCGGACGATCCGAAATCGTTCGCGGCAATGCGTTACACCGAATCCCGGTTGTCGAAATATTCCGAGCTGCTATTGAGCGAGCTGGGGCAGGGGACGGCTGACTGGGTGCCAAACTTCGACGGCACTTTGCAGGAGCCGAAAATGCTACCTGCCCGTCTGCCAAACATTTTGCTTAACGGCACCACCGGTATTGCCGTCGGCATGGCGACCGATATTCCACCGCATAACCTGCGTGAAGTGGCTCAGGCGGCAATCGCATTAATCGACCAGCCGAAAACCACGCTCGATCAGCTGCTGGATATCGTGCAGGGGCCGGATTATCCGACTGAAGCGGAAATTATCACTTCGCGCGCCGAGATCCGTAAAATCTACGAGAACGGACGTGGTTCAGTGCGTATGCGCGCGGTGTGGAAGAAAGAAGATGGCGCGGTGGTTATCAGCGCATTGCCGCATCAGGTTTCAGGTGCGCGCGTACTGGAGCAAATTGCTGCGCAAATGCGCAACAAAAAGCTGCCGATGGTTGACGATCTGCGCGATGAATCTGACCACGAGAACCCGACCCGCCTGGTGATTGTGCCGCGTTCCAACCGCGTGGATATGGATCAGGTGATGAACCACCTCTTCGCTACCACCGATCTGGAAAAGAGCTATCGTATTAACCTTAATATGATCGGTCTGGATGGTCGTCCGGCGGTGAAAAACCTGCTGGAAATCCTCTCCGAATGGCTGGTGTTCCGCCGCGATACCGTGCGCCGCCGACTGAACTATCGTCTGGAGAAAGTCCTCAAGCGCCTGCATATCCTCGAAGGTTTGCTGGTGGCGTTTCTCAATATCGACGAAGTGATTGAGATCATTCGTAATGAAGATGAACCGAAACCGGCGCTGATGTCGCGGTTTGGCCTTACGGAAACCCAGGCGGAAGCGATCCTCGAACTGAAACTGCGTCATCTTGCCAAACTGGAAGAGATGAAGATTCGCGGTGAGCAGAGTGAACTGGAAAAAGAGCGCGACCAGTTGCAGGGCATTTTGGCTTCCGAGCGTAAAATGAATAACCTGCTGAAGAAAGAACTGCAGGCAGACGCGCAAGCCTACGGTGACGATCGTCGTTCGCCGTTGCAGGAACGCGAAGAAGCGAAAGCGATGAGCGAGCACGACATGCTGCCGTCTGAACCTGTCACCATTGTGCTGTCGCAGATGGGCTGGGTACGCAGCGCTAAAGGCCATGATATCGACGCGCCGGGCCTGAATTATAAAGCGGGTGATAGCTTCAAAGCGGCGGTGAAAGGTAAGAGCAACCAACCGGTAGTGTTTGTTGATTCCACCGGTCGTAGCTATGCCATTGACCCGATTACGCTGCCGTCGGCGCGTGGTCAGGGCGAGCCGCTCACCGGCAAATTAACGTTGCCGCCTGGGGCGACCGTTGACCATATGCTGATGGAAAGCGACGATCAGAAACTGCTGATGGCTTCCGATGCGGGTTACGGTTTCGTCTGCACCTTTAACGATCTGGTGGCGCGTAACCGTGCAGGTAAGGCTTTGATCACTTTACCGGAAAATGCCCATGTTATGCCGCCGGTGGTGATTGAAGATGCTTCCGATATGCTGCTGGCAATCACTCAGGCAGGCCGTATGTTGATGTTCCCGGTAAGCGATCTGCCGCAGCTGTCGAAGGGCAAAGGCAACAAGATTATCAACATTCCATCGGCAGAAGCCGCACGTGGAGAAGATGGTCTGGCGCAACTGTACGTTCTGCCGCCGCAAAGCACGCTGACCATTCATGTTGGGAAACGCAAAATTAAACTGCGTCCGGAAGAGCTACAGAAAGTCACTGGCGAACGTGGACGCCGCGGTACGTTGATGCGCGGTTTGCAGCGTATCGATCGTGTTGAGATCGACTCTCCTCGCCGTGCCAGCAGCGGTGATAGCGAAGAGTAATATGCCGGGGAGGGCGCTGTTTCCTCCCGCTTGCAAGGAACGCCGGATGAAACGTTAAGTCGTCATCCGGCAGCGTATTCAACCCCCGGAAACGATAAAAATTCCCTTGAAACCGTTGTTTATTCATGCGTTGCGATTAACAATACGCTTTTCCAGAGAGCGGCTTTTAACAATGCCCTAACCTGATTTCAGGTGACGTACAATGCCAGTCTCTCAGACCTTCAGAGGGTGTTATGCTATATATCTTTCGTCTTATTATTACCGTGATTTACAGCATCTTAGTCTGTGTATTCGGCTCCATTTACTGCCTTTTCAGCCCGCGTAACCCGAAACATGTGGCCACCTTTGGGCATATGTTTGGCCGTCTTGCGCCGCTGTTCGGCCTGAAAGTTGAGTGCCGCAAACCTGCAGATGCTGAAAGCTACGGCAATGCTATCTATATCGCTAACCACCAGAACAACTATGACATGGTGACAGCATCGAACATTGTGCAACCGCCGACGGTGACGGTAGGTAAAAAGAGCTTGCTGTGGATCCCCTTCTTCGGGCAGTTGTACTGGTTAACCGGCAACTTATTGATCGACAGAAACAATCGCACTAAAGCTCACGGCACCATTGCGGAAGTCGTGAATCATTTCAAAAAACGCCGTATTTCCATCTGGATGTTCCCGGAAGGAACCCGCAGCCGTGGTCGCGGCCTGCTACCGTTCAAGACTGGAGCATTTCACGCGGCAATTGCGGCGGGCGTCCCGATTATTCCCGTGTGCGTCTCTACAACTTCGAATAAGATTAATCTTAATCGACTGCACAACGGTCTGGTGATTGTCGAAATGCTGCCGCCAATTGACGTCAGTCAGTATGGCAAAGATCAGGTTCGTGAGCTGGCTGCCCATTGTCGTTCGATAATGGAACAAAAAATCGCCGAGCTCGATAAAGAAGTCGCAGAACGCGAAGCCGCCGGAAAAGTTTAAGTCGGCAATCTGTATTTTTGCGGGGAACACTTTCCTGCACGGTATTACTTTAGCCAGTTTTACATGGAGCAAATATGTCACTCAGTCGGCGTCAGTTCATTCAGGCATCGGGGATTGCACTTTGTGCAGGCGCTGTTCCCCTGAAGGCCAGCGCAGCCGGGCAACAGCAACCGCTACCCGTTCCGCCGCTACTTGAATCTCGCCGTGGGCAACCGCTGTTTATGACTGTACAACGTGCGCACTGGTCATTTACGCCAGGGACACGCGCGTCGGTCTGGGGAATCAATGGTCGTTACCTGGGGCCGACTATCCGCGTCTGGAAGGGCGACGATGTTAAGCTTATTTACAGCAACCGCCTGACAGAAAATGTCTCAATGACGGTGGCCGGGCTACAGGTACCAGGCCCGCTGATGGGCGGTCCGGCACGGATGATGTCGCCAAACGCTGACTGGGCACCCGTACTGCCCATTCGCCAGAACGCAGCTACTCTGTGGTATCACGCCAATACTCCCAACCGCACGGCTCAGCAGGTCTATAACGGCCTTGCCGGAATGTGGCTGGTGGAAGATGAAGTCAGCAAGTCGCTGCCTATCCCCAACCATTATGGTGTGGATGATTTTCCGGTCATTATCCAGGATAAACGGCTGGATAACTTTGGTACGCCAGAATACAACGAACCGGGAAGCGGCGGCTTTGTTGGTGATACGCTGCTGGTTAACGGTGTACAAAGCCCGTACGTTGAAGTCTCGCGTGGCTGGGTGCGCTTGCGACTGCTGAACGCGTCGAACTCTCGTCGCTATCAACTACAGATGAACGATGGTCGCCCGTTACATGTGATTTCTGGCGATCAGGGATTCCTGCCTGCTCCTGTATCGGTGAAGCAACTTTCGCTGGCACCGGGCGAGCGCCGCGAGATTCTGGTGGATATGAGCAACGGCGATGAAGTGTCGATCACCTGTGGCGAAGCGGCGAGCATTGTTGATCGTATTCGTGGCTTCTTTGAGCCATCCAGTATTCTGGTTTCTACCCTGGTGCTAACGCTGCGCCCAACCGGCCTTCTGCCGCTGGTCACAGACAGTCTTCCGATGCGCTTGCTGCCAACTGAAATCATGGCTGGTTCGCCAATTCGCAGTCGCGATATCAGTCTGGGTGATGACCCGGGTATTAATGGACAGCTGTGGGACGTCAACCGTATTGATGTCACCGCGCAGCAAGGAACGTGGGAACGCTGGACGGTACGCGCGGACGAGCCGCAAGCGTTCCATATTGAAGGCGTAATGTTCCAGATCCGTAACGTGAATGGCGCGATGCCGTTCCCGGAAGACAGAGGCTGGAAAGATACCGTTTGGGTTGACGGACAAGTGGAGCTGCTTGTTTATTTCGGTCAGCCTTCCTGGGCGCACTTCCCGTTCTACTTCAACAGTCAGACGCTGGAAATGGCGGACCGTGGCTCGATTGGGCAACTGTTGGTCAATCCGGTACCGTAATCTTCATACTCGCCCGAGGAGGGCGAGTATGGAATACCTTTCGATTTCTCTTTCGTTCCGGCTTATAATCCCCGGCCTTTGATTATTTTTTTATCATTTCTGGAAGCAAAATGAGCTCTATCTCCCTGATCCAACCGGATCGCGACCTGTTCTCCTGGCCGCAGTACTGGGCCGCCTGTTTTGGACCGGCACCGTTTTTGCCGATGTCTCGTGAAGAGATGGATCAACTTGGCTGGGATAGCTGCGACATCATTTTGGTTACTGGCGACGCGTATGTCGATCACCCAAGCTTCGGGATGGCGATTTGCGGTCGTATGCTGGAAGCGCAGGGCTTTCGCGTCGGGATCATCGCCCAGCCGGACTGGAGCAGCAAAGACGACTTTATGCGTCTGGGTAAACCGAATCTGTTTTTCGGTGTTACTGCTGGCAACATGGATTCGATGATCAACCGTTATACCGCCGATCGCCGTTTACGTCATGACGATGCCTACACGCCGGATAACGTCGCGGGTAAGCGCCCGGATCGCGCCACACTGGTTTATACCCAGCGTTGTAAAGAGGCGTGGAAAGATGTACCGGTGATCCTCGGCGGTATTGAGGCTAGTCTGCGCCGTACCGCGCATTATGATTACTGGTCCGATACCGTGCGCCGTTCCGTGCTGGTGGATTCGAAAGCCGACATGCTGATGTTTGGTAACGGTGAGCGTCCGCTGGTGGAAGTGGCGCATCGTCTGGCGATGGGCGAGCCAATTAGCGAAATCCGCGATGTGCGTAATACTGCGATTATCGTAAAAGAGGCGTTGCTAGGCTGGAGCGGCGTGGATTCTACTCGTCTTGATACTCCTGGGAAAATCGACCCGATACCGCATCCGTATGGCGAAGATTTGCCGTGTGCGGATAACAAACCGGTGATGCCGAAAAAGCAGGAAGCCAAAGCCGTAACCGTGCAGCCGCCGCGCCCGAAACCGTGGGAAAAAACCTACGTGTTGCTGCCTTCTTTCGAGAAAGTGAAGGGCGATAAAGTGCTGTACGCCCATGCTTCGCGTATTCTGCACCACGAAACTAACCCAGGCTGCGCCCGCGCATTGATGCAAAAACATGGCGACCGCTATGTGTGGATCAACCCGCCTGCTATTCCGCTTTCTACCGAAGAGATGGACAGCGTCTTTGCGCTGCCGTACAAGCGCGTGCCGCATCCGGCCTATGGCAATGCCCGTATTCCGGCTTACGAAATGATCCGTTTCTCGGTCAACATTATGCGCGGCTGCTTTGGCGGCTGCTCTTTCTGTTCTATCACCGAGCACGAAGGGCGCATTATTCAGAGCCGTTCGGAAGATTCGATCATTAATGAGATTGAAGCGATCCGCGACACCGTTCCAGGTTTTACGGGCGTGATTTCCGATCTCGGTGGGCCAACTGCCAACATGTATATGTTGCGCTGCAAATCGCCACGCGCAGAGCAAACTTGTCGCCGTTTGTCCTGCGTTTACCCGGATATTTGTCCGCATATGGACACTAACCACGAACCGACGATCAACCTCTATCGCCGCGCTCGCGATCTGAAAGGCATTAAAAAGATCCTGATTGCCTCAGGCGTACGTTATGACATCGCCGTGGAAGATCCACGCTATATCAAAGAGCTGGCGACCCATCACGTCGGCGGTTATCTGAAGATTGCCCCGGAACATACCGAAGAAGGGCCGTTATCGAAGATGATGAAGCCGGGCATGGGCAGCTATGACCGCTTTAAAGAGCTGTTCGATACTTACTCAAAACAGGCAGGTAAAGAGCAGTATCTGATCCCCTATTTCATCTCCGCGCACCCCGGTACGCGTGATGAAGATATGGTGAATCTGGCGCTGTGGCTGAAAAAGCATCGTTTCCGTCTCGACCAGGTACAGAACTTCTACCCATCGCCGCTGGCGAACTCAACCACCATGTATTACACCGGGAAAAACCCGCTGGCGAAGATTGGTTATAAGAGTGAAGACGTCTTCGTACCGAAGGGCGACAAGCAGCGTCGTTTGCATAAAGCGTTGTTGCGTTACCACGATCCGGCAAACTGGCCGTTAATCCGCCAGGCGCTGGAAGCGATGGGTAAAAAGCATCTGATTGGTAGCCGTCGCGATTGCTTAGTGCCTGCGCCAACCATTGAAGAGATGCGTGAAGCTCGTCGCCAGAACCGCAATACCCGTCCGGCGTTGACGAAACATACGCCGATGGCGACCCAGCGTCAGACGCCTGCTACGGCAAAAAAAGCGTCGTCTACGCAATCTCGTCCGGTGAATGCTGGTGCGAAGAAACGGCCTAAAGCGGCGGTTGGACGTTAAAAAATATCCCCGGCAACTGACACGCTACCGGGGATTTTTTTATCATTCTGCGTACATACGCAAGCAGCGCAGGCAATCAAAATAGTCCTGAGCATCAAGACGCGTATTGGCTCTGTTAGCTTCGGATTTGGCAGCATAGATTTGTGGGCGTAGTGCTTTCATATCCTGCTCAAGCCGGGCGATTTTGGCATTTAATGTTTGCACATTGCTCGCCAGCTGATTGACCTTTTGCTCATTGACGCAGCCACTGAGCAAGCAGGTTGCCAGAACAACAGCTCCCACGGTGAAAATCGTTTTCATATAGTGTTCCCTTTTATTTATTGTTCCGGCTAATTGTTATTTAATTCAGCTCATTGCTTTAATCTGGCGGCAGTTTTTGCCTCAATCTGCTTAAGTAGGCTGCCGCTGTTCGGGCGGATAAAATCAGCGATTTCCCACTTGCCTTCGCGCCGCTGTAAAACCAGTTCTTGCTCTTCGTTGTTGCCATTGGTCAGCGTAAAACGAACATGAATGCGGGCGGAATCGGCGGTTTTCTCCAGGACTCGAATTTCATCAACGCGTGAAAATAGCGACTCTTCGCCAAAACAGATCGGATTGTCGTAAATAAATTGCCGTTCTATTTGCATATCTTCATCGGGATTATTGGCCGTCTTGAAGGTGGTTTTATAGAAGGCATTAACCGCCTGGCGGTAAGAGTCGGAAACCACCCACGTCCACGGCCAGCTATAATCAGCAATATGTTCAAAGAGTTCGGCAACAAAGGCTTCCGGCTGTTCTTTTTGCAACGAAGCTAAAGCGGCCAGCGTTTTTTCATTCTCGCTATTAACTGCTTGTAAGACGCTGCCATGATTGCTGACAATATCGTCAATGACCCAACGACCATTTTCCGCCACCATTTTCAGTGTCTGCGTGGTCTTTTCTTTATCATCTTTAAAGATACGAAAGCGCACAACGGCATCGGCATGATCGGCGTCAGTTTGGGTTATCGCAACGCTTTCTAGCACCAGATCGCCAAAATCCTGACAATCACAAACCGGATCATAATCCAGCCAGCCAATATTGCCCGGCAGCGTAAGATTGTCGTTCAGGGTAAGCGCCTGTTGAATACGCGCAGAAGTTATCGCCCGCTCTCCGGTTTCACCAAAATAAGGGGCAGTGGCATCTGATTTATAGTTCTGATAAATATGCCGGACTGTTTGTTCTACGGTCTGTGAGGGGGGCTGTGCGTGTACGGTAAAACTTGCCAGGGCTGCTAAAAACAGAAGTATTATTTTCATCTGTTTTTCACCTCTCCGTTGCGTTTATCCCGGATATAGATGAGTTGTTCTTTTAAGAGCTTCCGGCTCTGCATGATGATGTCCTTATATTTGGCATTCCTGAACAAGGAAGAGTAACAACGGGCGGGACGCGAGGGGAATAAATGATTTCTGAAAAGTCCGGTAGCGGAACATTACCGCCACCGGGAGAATTTGCATGTTAGCCGCCGAACTGGTCAGGATCGGGACCGAGACGCTTGCCCTGATCGAGTTTTGCAATTTCGCCGAGTTCGTCTTTGTCGAGACGGAAATCCCAGACATCAAAGTTTTCGGCAATACGTGAAGGTGTGACCGATTTCGGGATCACCACCAGGCCGCTATCCAGATGCCAGCGGATAACAATCTGCGCCGGGGTTTTGCCGTATTTATCTGCCAGATCGCGAATGACTTTCTGATCGAAAACGCCTTTCCCTCCTTGCGCTAATGGGCTCCAGGATTCGGTCTGGATTTTGTGTGTCGCGTTCCAGGCGTGTAGCTGGCGTTGTTGCATCAGCGGATGAAGTTCGATCTGGTTTATCACAGGCGTCACGCCAGTTTCATCAATCAGGCGTTGCAGGTGATGGATCTGGAAGTTGCACACGCCGATGCTTTTGATTAATCCCTCTTTTTGCAATTCGATCATGCCTTTCCATGCTTCGACATAATGGTCGATAGCGGGAACGGGCCAGTGCATTAAGTAGAGGTCGATATAATCAAGCTGGAGTTTTTTCAGGCTGTCGAGCAGGGCTTCGCGGGGGCGCTTGTGGTCGTCGTTCCACAGCTTAGTGGTGATGAACAGTTCTTCTCTGTTGACTGAGGCATTTTTCAGGGCTTTGCCGACACCTTCTTCGTTCTTGTAGGCCGCGGCGGTATCAATCGAGCGATAACCCACTTCTAACGCTTTTTGAATGGCGGTGATTACTTCCTCATTACTTGCTTGCCAGACGCCCAGTCCCAGCTGGGGCATGACATTGCCATCCTGTAGCTTAATAACGGTTGGATTAGCCATACGTTCCTCCTTTATATGAACTCACCGGAGCAGGCTCCGGTGAGGTGTTGTGAACTTAAGTCTGGACGAAATGCCCGAAAACGAAAGTTTGAGGCGTAAAAAGCTTAGCGGGCGGCTTCGTATATACGGCGGCTGACATCCAACGTAATGTCATGATTTTCGCCCAGTTGGGTCATGCCGTGCTCTTCCAGTTTTTTCAGCAAAGCCGGGATGGAGCTGCCGTCCAGACCGTAGTCGGAGAGGTGGGTCGGCACGCCTAATTGCTCAAAGAAATTGCGGGTTGCGGCAATCGCGGCGTCAATACGCTCATCATCGGAACCTTCAGTGATGTTCCAGACGCGTTCAGCATATTGCAGCAGCTTAGCGCGCTTGGTATCGCGTTTTTCATTCCACAGTGCAGGCAGGACGATAGCCAGTGTTTGCGCGTGATCCAGACCGTGCATCGCAGTCAGTTCGTGGCCCAGCATATGCGTTGCCCAGTCCTGCGGTACGCCAGCGCCAATCAAACCGTTCAGCGCCTGAGTCGCCGCCCACATGACGTTGGCGCGCACATCGTAGTTTTCTGGCTCTTTCAGGGCTTTCGGACCATCTTCGATTAGCGTCAGCAAAATGCCTTCTGCGAAACGGTCCTGAATTTTGGCATCAACCGGTTTGGTAACATACTGTTCCACGGTGTGTACAAAGGCGTCCACTACGCCGTTAGCCACCTGACGCGGCGGCAGGGTGTAGGTATAAACCGGATCGAGCACGGCAAATACCGGCTGAACATGGGCAGAATGGAACGCCTGCTTGTCGCCTGTGGTTTTACGGGAGATCACCGCGCCTGCGTTGGATTCTGAACCGGTTGCTGGCAGCGTCAGCACACAGCCCATCGGGATGGCGCTTTTAATCTCTTTACCGCCCGTTTGCAGAATGTGCCACGGATCGATATTTTCCGGATAGTTAGCCGCTGCGGCGATAAATTTGGTGCCGTCCAGTACAGAACCGCCGCCAACCGCCAGCAGGAAAGTCACTTTCTGTTCGCGAACCAGTTTCACGGCGTTCATCAGCGTTTCATAAGCCGGGTTTGGCTCAATACCGCCAAATTCCAGCACGTCCATGCCTTTCAGGGCATCCAGAACTTGATCGAGAACGCCGGTTTTTTTCACGCTGCCGCCGCCGTAGGTAATCAATACGCGAGCATCGTGAGGAATTTGTTCGCGTAAACCAGCGATTGCGCCTTTACCAAACAGAATGCGGGTTGGGGTGTGCAGATTAAAGTTGTTCATTACTTGCTCCCTTTGCTGGGCCAATATGAGGGCAGAGAACGATCTGCCTGATGTTTTTCATTGTGATCGCCAGCGCCCTGGCTCTCAATGCTCATTTCTGCCAATGTCTTGCCTATTTCTCCAGAGTGCTGGAGAAATGCTACAAAATTGCGCACAATCAAATTGCCGCATTATTCCTAAGAAATTACGCGATATGAAACGTGAAGAGATTTGCCGCTTGCTGGCGGATAAAGTTAATAAACTGAAAAATAAAGAAAATAGTTTGTCAGAACTGTTGCCCGATGTGCGTTTGTTGTATGGCGAGACACCTTTCGCACGTACACCGGTGATGTACGAGCCTGGCATCATAATTCTCTTTTCCGGGCATAAAATCGGTTATATCAATGAACGCGTGTTTCGTTATGATGCCAATGAATACCTGCTGCTGACGGTGCCGTTGCCGTTTGAGTGCGAAACCTATGCCACGTCAGAGGTGCCGCTGGCAGGGTTGCGTCTCAATGTCGATATTTTGCAGTTACAGGAACTGTTGATGGACATTGGCGAAGATGAGCATTTCCAGCCGTCGATGGCAGCCAGCGGGATTAACTCTGCCACGTTATCAGAAGAGATTTTATGCGCGGCGGAGCGGTTACTCGACGTGATGGAGCGACCACTGGATGCGCGTATTCTCGGCAAACAGATCATCCGCGAAATTCTGTACTACGTGCTGACCGGACCTTGCGGCGGCGCGTTACTGGCGCTGGTCAGTCGCCAGACTCACTTCAGTCTGATTAGCCGCGTGCTGAAACGGATTGAGAATAAATACACCGAAAACCTGAGCGTCGAGCAACTGGCGGCAGAAGCCAACATGAGCGTATCGGCGTTCCACCATAATTTTAAGTCTGTCACCAGCACCTCGCCGTTGCAGTATTTGAAGAATTACCGTCTGCATAAGGCGCGGATGATGATCATCCATGACGGCATGAAGGCCAGCGCAGCAGCGATGCGCGTCGGCTATGAAAGCGCATCGCAATTTAGCCGTGAGTTTAAACGTTACTTCGGTGTGACGCCGGGGGAAGATGCGGCAAGAATGCGGGCGATGCAGGGGAATTAAATACGTTCCCGGTACAGCAGCCGGGAACGGGGAAAATCGTCAGGCGTTACAGTATTTTTTTTTAATCACCACAAACAGCGTGCCTAACAAGCCAGCGGTTAACAAGGCAATTGGCAGGATCATCAGGAACGTCATTACCTGATCTTCATGGCGTTTAACGAACGGAATCATACTTAAGGCATAGCCAAAACTGGTTACCACGCTGACCCACAGCAATCCACTTAACCAGTTGAAAAACTGGAAGCGGCGGTTTGGCAGACCGGAAATTCCCGCCATGGTTGGCAGCAGCGTACGGACAAATGCAAGAAAACGTCCAGCCAGCAGCGCCAGCAGACCGTGGTGGTCAAACATGCAGGTGGCGCGCTGGTGATATTTAGCAGGAAGCTGTGCCAGCCAGCCTTTCACCGTTTTGGTATTCCCTAACCAGCGCCCCTGAATATAACTTAGCCAGCAGCCCAGACTTGCTGCGGCGGTCAGAATCGCAATCGTAGGCAGAAAATCCATAACCCCCTGGGCAATCAATGCGCCTGCCAGTATCAACAAGCTGTCGCCTGGCAAAAATGAGGCGGGCAGCAGGCCGTTTTCTAAAAACAGCGTGGCAAACATGACAAAGTAAACAACGCTAACAATATGAGGATCCGCCAGCGCGGCAAAGTCGTGTTGCCAGAGCGCAGCGATGATATCTTGAATAACAGCCATGGACTTTCCTGTGGAACAGCGTTTAAGCCTTTATCTGCCTATTGTACTCCTGATTCGTCCGGGACGCCTTGATCCCGGACGCAACAATTTAAGACTTTTCACAATTAAATGTCTGCAAAATTGTCCAAAAGTGGCAATGTTATACAATTCGCGCAAAACCGGCGTCCAGATCGGCAATCAGATCGCCGACATCTTCCAGACCAATATGCAGGCGAATCAAGGTCCCGCTAAAATCGATCTCGCCTTGTGGGCGAATGGCGGCGATATGTTCTGGTTGATTCGCCAGGATCAACGATTCATACCCGCCCCACGAGTAGGCCATGCTGAATAAACTGAAGTTATCCAGATAGTTCGCCAGCTCTTCATTACTGAGTTTTTTCTTAAGCACAAAGGAAAATAGCCCGCTGCTACCTGTAAAGTCTCGTTTCCAAAATTCGTGGCCTTTACTGCCAGGCAGAGCAGGGTGGTTAACTCGCGCAACTTGCGGATGTTCTGCCAGCCATTCAGCCACTTTCAGACTGCTTTCATGATGTTGACGCAAACGCACACCTAATGTGCGCAGGCCACGGCTGGTTATATAGGCGGTATCGGCATCGACCATCTGGCCCATCAGATAGGCGTTTTCCCGTAGCTGCTCCCAGCAACGGGCATTGCACACGGCAGTGCCAATCATCGCATCTGAATGCCCAACCAGATATTTGGTGGCGGCTTGAATAGAAACATCGATGCCAAAATCCAGCGCCTTAAACAGCACACCGGCTGCCCAGGTGTTGTCGATCATAATGATGGCATCCGGCACCACACTGCGTACGGCGGCAACAATCGCCGGAACGTCGTGGACTTCCATGGTGATGGAGCCTGGCGATTCCAGAAACACGATTTTAGTGTTTGGCTGCAGATGCTTAACGATATCGGCACCAATCAGCGGATCAAACCACGATGTCGTTACGCCCAGTTTGCTGAGGATTTTGCTACAGAAATCCTGACTCGGTTCATAGGCGGTGTTGGTCATCAACACATGATCGCCCTGTTCGACAAAAGCAAGAATCGAATTAGCAACCGCTGCCGCCCCGCAGGGAAATAGCGCGCAGCCTGCGCCACCTTCCAGTTCACACATCGCTTGTTGTAAGGAAAAATGGGTTAACGTTCCGCGCCGTCCATAGAACAACTCGCCATTGGCGCGATTGCGCGTCGCGTGCTTTTTGGCTTCCATACTCTCAAATACCAGCGAAGAAGCGCGCTGAATCACGCTATTTACCGCGCCAAGAGTGTATTTTTTGCTGCGTCCTGCATTCACCAGTTGAGTATCAAGCTTTTTGTCCGCCATGTCGGGATTCCTGTTTTTATACGTCTGGATGTCTAAACTAGCATGAATATTCGCGGGCGCATCCTGAAGAATTGGCATAAAGCAGAAAATTTTCGCAAATGGCGTGCTGGTGACTTTTTTACTGCGTAAACGCAAGGAAAAGAAAGCAAAGGTACGGCAGTATGCAAATAGTAATGAGAACGACTATCAATTCGACGTCGTTTTGATATTATTATGCGCAGATTTTGTGACTTGCGTCCTGGAGATACACAGTGGGTAATAATTTAATGCAGACGGACCTTTCCGTCTGGGGTATGTATCAGCACGCCGATATTGTCGTTAAGTGCGTGATGATTGGGCTTATTTTGGCCTCCGTAGTCACCTGGGCAATCTTCTTCAGTAAGAGCGTAGAGTTCTTCAATCAGAAGCGTCGCCTTAAGCGCGAGCAGCAACTGCTGGCTGAAGCGCGTTCCTTAAACCAGGCCAACGATATCGCCGCTGATTTTGGTAGCAAAAGCTTAAGCCTGCATTTGCTCAATGAAGCGCAGAATGAGCTGGAACTGTCAGAAGGCAGCGACGATAACGAAGGTATTAAAGAACGTACCAGCTTCCGTCTGGAGCGTCGGGTCGCCGCAGTAGGTCGTCAAATGGGCCGCGGTAACGGCTATCTGGCAACCATCGGCGCGATTTCGCCGTTCGTTGGTCTGTTTGGTACGGTCTGGGGCATCATGAACAGCTTTATTGGTATCGCGCAAACGCAGACCACTAACCTGGCAGTCGTTGCGCCGGGTATCGCAGAAGCTCTGTTAGCAACGGCAATCGGCCTCGTGGCAGCGATTCCGGCGGTCGTTATCTATAACGTATTTGCACGCCAGATTGGCGGCTTTAAAGCGATGCTGGGTGATGTTGCAGCGCAGGTATTGTTGCTGCAAAGCCGTGACCTGGATCTGGAAGCCAGCGCCGCTGCGCATCCGGTTCGTGTTGCACAAAAATTACGCGCAGGATAATGTCCGATGGCAATGCATCTTAACGAAAACCTCGACGATAACGGCGAAATGCATGATATCAACGTGACGCCGTTTATCGACGTGATGTTGGTTCTGCTGATTATCTTTATGGTGGCGGCACCGTTAGCGACGGTAGATGTGAAGGTGAACTTGCCTGCTTCTACCAGCACGCCGCAGCCGCGCCCGGAAAAACCGGTTTATCTGTCGGTGAAGGCAGACAACTCGATGTTTATCGGTAACGATCCGGTCACCGATGAAACAATGATTACGGCGTTGAATGCGTTAACCGAAGGCAAGAAAGACACCACCATCTTCTTCCGAGCGGACAAAACCGTCGATTACGAGACGTTGATGAAGGTAATGGATACGCTGCATCAGGCGGGTTACCTGAAGATAGGTCTGGTTGGCGAAGAAACTGCCAAAGCGAAATAAAAATGATGCCCGGTTGCTTTTCACAACCGGGCATTTTTTTAACCTAAATGCTCGCCGCCGCACACGCCGTGCACTTCTGCGGTGACGTAGCTCGATTCCTGACTTGCCAGATAAACATATACAGGGGCCAGTTCCGCCGGTTGCCCCGCACGTTTCATCGGCGTTTGCTGACCAAACTGCGGGATCTTATCCTGCGTTTGCCCGCCGGAAATTTGCAGTGCTGTCCAGATCGGGCCTGGCGCGACAATATTCACCCGAATACCTTTCTCCGCGACCTGTTTTGCCAGGCCTCGGCTGTAGTTCAGAATCGCCGCCTTCGTAGCCGCATAGTCCAGTAAATGCGGGCTTGGCTGGTATGCCTGGATTGACGAAGTGGTGATAATACTTGCACCTTTCGGTAGCAGGGGGATCGCTTCCTGGGTTAGCCAGAATAGCGCGAAAACGTTAATGGCAAAGGTCTTTTGAAACTGTTCGCTGGTGAGGTCTGCAATATCAGGAATGGCAACCTGTTTCCCGGCGACCAGCGCCATAATATCCAGCCCGCCTAAGGCCTTATGCGCTTCGTGAACCAGCGAACGGGCAAATTTCTCATCGCTTAAATCGCCTGGCAGCAGAACGGCTTTGCGTCCGCATTCTTCAATGATCTTTTTCACATCCTGAGCGTCTTCTTCTTCCACGGGAAGATAACTGATCGCCACGTCAGCCCCTTCACGCGCGTAAGCGATGGCGGCAGCGCGACCGATTCCGGAATCGCCCCCTGTCACCAGTGCCTTACGATCTTTCAGGCGACCGCTACCAACATAGGTTTTCTCGCCGCAATCCGGTACCGGTGTCATCTTCGCCTGGATGCCTGGCGTCGGTTGTTTCTGTTTGGGATATTCACCAGTGTAATACTGCGTGGTCGGGTCTTTTAAATGAGACATCGTTTTTCTCCCTTCAGGTTCAACGTCCTTTAAGGGTAGACGCTCTCGATGCGTTGATAAGGGAACCAGGAAAATCCCTAAACCTCAGCATCATGCGACAAAGGTTTAACGTATATGTTGATTTGCTGTTGCGTGCTGTTTACTCAATTGCGATATACTGTTGCCCGTTTTAACTACACGACAGGAATGTATGGAACGTTTTCTTGAAAATGCAATGTATGCTTCTCGCTGGCTGCTTGCCCCCGTGTACTTTGGCCTTTCGCTGGCGTTAGTTGCCCTGGCGCTGAAGTTCTTCCAGGAGATTATTCACGTACTGCCGAATATCTTCTCGATGGCGGAATCAGATTTGATCCTCGTGTTGCTGTCGCTGGTGGATATGACACTGGTTGGCGGTTTACTGGTGATGGTGATGTTTTCCGGTTATGAGAATTTCGTCTCACAACTGGATATCTCCGAGAACAAAGAGAAGCTGAACTGGCTGGGGAAAATGGATGCAACGTCGCTGAAAAACAAAGTAGCAGCGTCGATTGTGGCAATTTCTTCCATTCACTTACTGCGCGTCTTTATGGATGCGAAAAATGTCCCTGATAACAAACTGATGTGGTACGTCATTATCCATCTGACGTTTGTGCTCTCTGCATTTGTGATGGGCTATCTTGACCGACTGACTCGTCATAATCACTGATCTGATTCGGGCGCGGTTCTCGCGCCCGTTATTAACAGGTCATTTATCGGAAGACGCCTGCCACAGATTCAGCTCGCCATCGGCGATATGCTGATCAATCTGCGCCAGCTCCTCGGTGCTAAATGTCAGATTATTCAGCGCCTGCACGTTCTCCTCAAGTTGCTCCGCGCGGCTGGCACCAATCAATACCGACGTCACTCGCTCATCTTTCAGCAACCAGCTTAACGCCATTTGCGCCATTGATTGTCCACGCTGCTGTGCCATTTCATTCAATAAGCGCAGGCTGTTGAGGTTGGCTTCGGTGAGCATTTTCGGCGTCAGACCACGAACTTTATTCCCTTCACGATGCATCCGTGAATCTTGCGGAATACCGTTGAGATATTTTCCGGTCAGCAATCCCTGAGCCAGAGGAGTAAAGGCAATGCAGCCCACGCCGTTATGTTGCAGGGTATCCAGCAGGCCGCTTTTATCCACCCAGCGGTTCAGTAAATTGTACGAAGGTTGATGAATTAACAGCGGAATTTTCCACTCGCGCAGCAACTCGACCATTTTTTGCGTCCGCTCTGGCGAGTAAGAGGAGATCCCGACATACAGCGCCTTACCGCTTTGTACCGCATGAGCCAGCGCAGAGGCGGTTTCTTCCATCGGCGTATTTTCATCGACGCGATGAGAGTAAAAGATATCGACATACTCAAGCCCCATACGCTTCAGGCTTTGGTCGAGGCTGGCGAGCAGGTATTTACGTGAACCGCCAGAGCCGTAAGGGCCGGGCCACATATCGTAGCCAGCCTTGGTAGAGATAATCAGTTCATCGCGATAAGCGGCAAAATCCTCGCGCAGCAGGCGACCAAAGTTCTCTTCTGCGCTTCCTGGAGGCGGCCCGTAATTATTGGCTAAATCAAAGTGCGTAATGCCCAAATCAAACGCTTTACGCAGGATCGCACGCTGTGATTCCAGCGCGTTAACGTGACCGAAATTGTGCCATAAACCGAGCGATAACGCGGGCAGGCGCAAACCACTTTTTCCGCAATAGCGGTACTGCATCTGCCCGTAACGTTCGGGATTCGCTAACCAGACCATGACCTCTCCTTTCCACCGTTCAATTTCGAAACAATGTTTCTAGTTTAGCGATTCGCCAGCGCGTATCCCGTAGTCTGGCTCACAGAGTGACGAAAAACTGGGCAAAAACACGTGCTTATGCTTTGCTTAAAAAAACACCAACTGAGGAGTGCAATGATGCCGCGTTTAACCGCCAAAGATTTCCCACAAGAGTTGCTGGATTACTACGACTATTACGCTCACGGGAAAATCTCGAAACGTGAGTTCCTCAACCTTGCGGCGAAGTATGCGGTAGGCGGGATGACGGCATTAGCGTTGTTTGATTTGCTCAAGCCAAATTATGCGCTGGCGACTCAGGTAGAGTTTACCGACCCGGAGATTGTTGCTGAGTACATCACGTATCCTTCACCAAATGGTCACGGCGAGGTACGGGGTTATCTGGTGAAACCCGCAAAAATGAGCGGCAAAACGCCAGCCGTGGTGGTGGTGCATGAGAATCGTGGACTGAATCCGTATATCGAAGATGTGGCACGGCGAGTAGCGAAGGCGGGGTATATCGCCCTGGCACCTGACGGCTTAAGTTCCGTTGGAGGTTATCCGGGAAATGATGATAAAGGTCGTAAGCTGCAACAGCAGGTTGATCCAACCAAACTGATGAATGATTTCTTTGCCGCGATTGAGTTTATGCAAAGCTATCCGCAAGCGACAGGCAAAGTGGGTATTACTGGATTTTGCTATGGCGGTGGCGTATCGAACGCGGCAGCGGTCGCTTACCCGGAACTGGCCTGCGCGGTGCCGTTTTATGGTCGTCAGGCACCCACTGCCGATGTGGCGAAGATTGAAGCGCCTTTACTGTTGCACTACGCGGAACTGGATACCCGAATCAACGAGGGCTGGCCTGCTTACGAGGCGGCGTTGAAAGCCAATAATAAGGTCTATGAGGCGTATATCTATCCGGGGGTTAATCACGGATTCCATAATGATTCCACGCCCCGTTATGACAAATCTGCCGCCGATCTTGCCTGGCAAAGGACGCTGAAATGGTTCGATAAATATCTCTCCTGATAGGTTTATCTCTTACGGGATTACGTCTTAAACAAGCATGAAAAAATAGCGTGCGCAAAAGTCGTTCTTTGCCTAAAATATCACTATATATGAAAATATATAGCGAATGAGGTGAACGATGAATAACCATTTTGGTAAAGGCTTAATGGCGGGATTAAAAGCAACGCATGCCGACAGTGCGGTTAATGTGACAAAATTCTGTGCCGATTATAAACGCGGTTTTGTATTAGGCTACTCACACCGGATGTACGAAAAGACCGGAGATCGCCAGCTTAGCGCCTGGGAAGCGGGTATTCTGACGCGCCGTTATGGACTGGATAAAGAGATGGTAATGGATTTCTTTCGTGAGAATAATTCCTGTTCTACGTTGCGCTTTTTTATGGCCGGTTATCGCCTAGAAAATTGATCAAACATACGTATTATCTTGCTTTAATTAATTACACTAATGCTTCTTCCCTTCGTTTTAGTGCCCCGCCGCAGTATCATGATATCGATAACCATAATAAATGTGTGGTAAATGGCGCATCGATCGCATTATTGATTTTGCGATTGAGGCAAAATATATGCCAGGTCTTCGCAACGGAATAACTATAAATGACTGGAGATAACACCCTCATCCATTCTCACGGCATTAACCGTCGTGATTTCATGAAGCTTTGTGCAGCATTAGCCGCCACCATGGGGTTAAGTAGCAAAGCCGCTGCAGAGATGGCCGAATCGGTTACTAACCCGCAGCGTCCGCCAGTTATCTGGATTGGCGCGCAGGAGTGCACCGGTTGTACGGAATCTCTGCTTCGTGCAACGCATCCAACGGTAGAAAACCTCGTGCTGGAGACTATCTCTCTGGAGTATCACGAAGTGCTTTCCGCCGCCTTCGGTCATCAGGTCGAAGAGAACAAACATAACGCTCTCGAGAAGTACAAAGGGCAGTATGTGTTAGTGGTGGATGGTTCCATCCCATTAAAAGATAACGGTATTTATTGCATGGTTGCCGGTGAGCCGATTGTGGATCACATCCGCAAAGCGGCGGAAGGCGCAGCAGCCATTATCGCTATCGGTTCCTGCTCTGCGTGGGGCGGTGTTGCCGCGGCTGGGGTTAACCCAACTGGCGCAGTCAGCCTGCAAGAAGTTCTGCCGGGCAAAACTGTAATCAACATTCCTGGCTGCCCGCCGAACCCGCACAACTTCCTCGCGACCGTTGCGCACATCATCACTTACGGCAAGCCGCCGAAACTGGATGACAAAAACCGTCCGACCTTCGCCTATGGCCGTCTGATTCACGAACACTGCGAACGTCGCCCGCACTTCGATGCTGGTCGTTTTGCCAAAGAGTTCGGTGATGAAGGCCACCGCGAAGGCTGGTGCCTGTACCACCTCGGCTGTAAAGGGCCAGAAACTTACGGCAACTGCTCAACGCTGCAATTCTGCGATGTTGGCGGTGTGTGGCCGGTGGCGATTGGTCACCCGTGCTATGGCTGTAACGAAGAAGGTATCGGCTTCCATAAAGGCATCCATCAGCTTGCCAACGTCGAAAACCAGACTCCGCGTTCACAGAAACCGGATGTTAACGCTAAAGAAGGCGGCAACGTCTCGGCAGGCGCTATTGGTTTGCTCGGCGGTGTGGTTGGGCTGGTTGCCGGTGTCAGCGTGATGGCGGTGCGTGAACTGGGTCGTCAGCAAAAGAAAGATAACGCTGACTCACGGGGAGAATAACCGTGAACAGACGTAATTTTATTAAAGCAGCCTCCTGCGGGGCATTGCTGACGGGCGCGCTGCCGTCTGTCAGTCATGCGGCTGCTGAAAACCGCCCGCCAATTCCGGGATCGCTGGGGATGTTGTACGACTCGACCTTGTGCGTTGGCTGCCAGGCTTGCGTCACCAAGTGTCAGGATATCAACTTCCCTGAACGTAACCCGCAAGGGGAACAGACCTGGTCGAACAACGACAAACTGTCGCCGTATACCAATAACATCATTCAGGTGTGGACCAGCGGCACGGGCGTCAACAAAGACCAGGAGGAGAACGGCTACGCGTACATTAAGAAACAGTGTATGCACTGCGTCGATCCGAACTGTGTCTCTGTGTGCCCGGTCTCTGCACTGAAAAAAGATCCGAAAACCGGTATTGTCCATTACGACAAAGATGTGTGCACCGGCTGCCGTTACTGCATGGTCGCCTGCCCATACAACGTGCCGAAGTACGACTACAACAACCCGTTTGGTGCGCTGCATAAGTGCGAGTTGTGCAACCAGAAAGGTGTGGAACGTCTCGATAAAGGCGGTCTGCCTGGCTGCGTAGAAGTGTGCCCGGCGGGCGCGGTGATTTTTGGTACGCGTGAAGAGCTGATGGTGGAGGCGAAAAAACGTCTGGCGCTGAAGCCGGGCAGCGAATACCACTATCCGCGTCAGACGCTGAAATCTGGCGACACTTACCTGCATACGGTGCCGAAATATTATCCGCATCTGTACGGCGAGAAAGAGGGCGGCGGTACTCAGGTTCTGGTACTGACGGGTGTGCCTTATGAAAATCTCGACCTGCCGAAACTGGACGATCTTTCTACCGGTGCGCGTTCCGAAAATATTCAACACACCCTGTATAAAGGCATGATGCTACCACTGGCTGTGCTGGCGGGCTTAACCGTGCTGGTTCGTCGCAACACCAAAAACGACCATCACGACGGAGGAGACGATCATGAGTCATGATCCACAACCGCTGGGCGGCAAAATCATCAGTAAACCGGTCATGATTTTTGGACCGTTAATCGTCATCTGTATGCTCCTGATTGTGAAGCGTCTGGTGTTCGGTCTGGGCTCTGTTTCTGACCTGAACGGCGGCTTCCCGTGGGGCGTGTGGATCGCGTTTGACCTGCTGATCGGTACCGGCTTTGCCTGTGGCGGCTGGGCGCTGGCGTGGGCAGTATACGTCTTTAACCGTGGGCAATACCATCCGCTGGTGCGTCCGGCGCTGTTGGCGAGTCTGTTCGGTTACTCCTTGGGTGGCTTGTCGATCACCATCGACGTGGGTCGCTACTGGAACCTGCCGTACTTCTACATTCCGGGTCACTTCAACGTGAACTCGGTACTGTTCGAGACGGCGGTCTGTATGACCATCTACATCGGTGTGATGGCACTGGAGTTTGCTCCGGCATTGTTTGAACGTCTGGGCTGGAAGGTGTCACTCAAACGTCTGAACAAGGTGATGTTCTTCATCATCGCGCTTGGTGCGCTGCTGCCAACTATGCACCAGTCTTCAATGGGGTCGCTGATGATCTCGGCGGGCTACAAGGTGCATCCGCTGTGGCAGAGCTATGAAATGTTGCCGCTGTTCTCGCTGCTGACGGCGTTCATCATGGGCTTCTCGATTGTCATCTTTGAAGGTTCGCTGGTGCAGGCGGGTCTGCGTGGCAACGGTCCGGATGAAAAGAGTCTGTTCGTTAAGCTGACCAACACCATCAGTGTGTTGCTGGCGATTTTCATCGTGCTGCGCTTTGGCGAGCTTATCTATCGCGACAAGCTGTCGTTAGCGTTTGCCGGTGACTTCTACTCCGTGATGTTCTGGATTGAAGTCCTGCTGATGCTCTTCCCGCTGGTCGTTCTGCGTGTGGCGAAGCTGCGTAATGATTCCCGCATGCTGTTCCTGTCAGCACTGAGCGCGCTGTTAGGTTGTGCAACCTGGCGTCTGACCTATTCGCTGGTGGCATTCAACCCGGGCGGCGGTTACGCCTACTTCCCGACCTGGGAAGAACTGTTGATTTCTATTGGTTTTGTGGCTATTGAGATTTGCGCTTACATCGTACTCATTCGTCTACTGCCGATACTTCCTCCTTTAAAACAAAACGATCATAATCGTCATGAGGCGAGCAAAGCATGAGCCAGAGAATTACTATTGATCCGGTAACCCGTATTGAGGGGCATTTACGCATCGATTGCGAAATCGAAAATGGCGTCGTTTCGAAAGCATGGGCTTCCGGTACCATGTGGCGCGGCATGGAAGAGATCGTGAAAAACCGCGATCCGCGCGATGCATGGATGATTGTGCAACGTATCTGTGGCGTATGTACTACCACTCACGCGCTGTCTTCTGTCCGTGCGGCAGAGAGCGCGCTGAATATCGACGTTCCGGTTAACGCGCAATACATCCGTAACATCATTCTGGCTGCGCACACCACGCATGACCATATTGTTCATTTCTATCAGCTTTCGGCGCTGGACTGGGTGGACATCACTTCTGCACTGCAAGCCGATCCAACCAAAGCCTCCGAAATGCTGAAAGGTGTTTCGACCTGGCACCTGAACAGCCCGGAAGAGTTCACCAAAGTTCAGAACAAGATCAAAGATCTGGTTGCCAGCGGTCAGTTGGGTATTTTCGCCAATGGCTACTGGGGTCACCCGGCGATGAAACTGCCGCCGGAAGTGAACCTGATTGCGGTAGCGCACTACCTGCAGGCGCTGGAGTGCCAGCGTGACGCTAACCGCGTCGTGGCGCTGCTGGGCGGTAAAACGCCGCACATTCAGAACCTGGCGGTAGGTGGGGTCGCTAACCCAATCAACCTCGACGGTCTGGGCGTGCTGAACCTTGAGCGCCTGATGTACATCAAGTCTTTCATCGATAAACTGAGCGACTTTGTTGAGCAGGTTTATAAGGTTGATACCGCGGTTATCGCCGCGTTCTACCCGGAATGGCTGACGCGCGGTAAAGGTGCGGTGAACTACCTGAGCGTGCCGGAATTCCCGACCGACAGCAAAAACGGCAGCTTCCTGTTCCCGGGCGGCTACATTGAGAATGCGGATCTGTCCTCGTATCGCCCGATCACTTCCCACTCCGATGAATACCTGATTAAAGGCATTCAGGAGAGCGCGAAGCACTCCTGGTATAAAGACGAAGCGCCGCAGGCACCGTGGGAAGGTACCACCATTCCGGCTTATGATGGTTGGTCTGACGACGGTAAATATTCCTGGGTGAAATCACCGACTTTCTACGGCAAAACGGTAGAAGTGGGTCCGCTGGCTAACATGCTGGTGAAACTGGCGGCAGGACGCGAGTCTACCCAGAACAAACTGAATGAAATCGTTGCGATTTATCAGAAACTGACGGGCAACACGCTGGAAGTGGCGCAGCTGCACTCCACGCTGGGCCGTATTATTGGTCGTACCGTTCACTGCTGTGAATTGCAGGATATCCTGCAAAATCAATACAGTGCACTGATCACCAATATCGGCAAAGGCGATCACACCACCTTTGTGAAGCCGAACATTCCGGCAACGGGTGAGTTCAAAGGCGTAGGTTTCCTCGAAGCACCGCGCGGTATGCTCTCTCACTGGATGGTTATTAAAGACGGTATCATCAGCAACTACCAGGCGGTTGTTCCATCAACCTGGAACTCTGGTCCGCGTAACTTCAATGATGACGTCGGTCCTTACGAGCAGTCGCTGGTGGGTACGCCGGTTGCCGATCCGAATAAACCGCTGGAAGTGGTGCGTACCATTCACTCCTTCGACCCGTGCATGGCCTGTGCGGTACACGTAGTGGATGCCGACGGCAACGAAGTGGTTTCAGTGAAGGTTCTGTAATGCGTATTTTAGTCTTAGGGGTCGGCAATATTTTGCTGACCGATGAAGCCATCGGTGTGCGGATTGTTGAAGCGTTAGAGCAACGATACATTCTGCCGGATTATGTTGAGATCCTCGATGGCGGCACGGCGGGAATGGAGCTGCTTGGCGACATGGCAAATCGCGATCATCTGATTATTGCGGATGCCATTGTGTCGAAAAAGAACGCGCCGGGAACGATGATGATCCTGCGGGATGAAGAAGTTCCGGCGTTGTTTACCAACAAAATCTCTCCGCATCAGCTTGGCCTGGCCGACGTATTGTCGGCCCTGCGCTTCACCGGCGAGTTTCCGAAAAAGCTGACGCTGGTCGGTGTGATCCCGGAATCGCTGGAGCCGCACATCGGCTTAACGCCGACGGTTGAAGCAATGATTGAACCTGCGCTTGAGCAGGTTCTGGCTGCGCTGCGCGAATCAGGCGTGGAAGCTATCCCACGGGAGGCGACTCATGACTGAAGAGATAGCAGGTTTCCAGACCTCCCCGAAGGCGCAAGTACAGGCAGCGTTTGAAGAAATTGCCCGGCGTTCGATGCACGATCTCTCTTTTCTGCATCCCTCAATGCCGGTGTATGTTTCTGACTTTACGCTGTTCGAAGGTCAGTGGACGGGGTGTGTGATCACCCCGTGGATGCTGAGTGCAGTTATCTTCCCCGGCCCGGATCAACTCTGGCCGCTGCGCAAAGTGAGTGAAAAAATTGGTCTGCAACTGCCGTATGGCACTATGACCTTTACCGTTGGCGAACTGGACAGTGTTTCTCAATATCTCTCCTGTTCGCTGATGTCACCGCTTTCGCATAGCATGTCGATTGAAGAGGGCCAACGCCTGACGGATGACTGCGCGCGGATGATCCTTTCGCTACCGGTCGCTAATCCGGATGTACCACACGCAGGGCGTCGCGCCCTGCTGTTTGGTCGCAGGAGTGGCGAAAATGCATGAGTTGTCGCTTTGCCAGAGCGCCGTTGAAATTATCCAACGGCAGGCGGAGCAGCACGATGTTAAGCGCGTCACCGCCGTGTGGCTGGAAATTGGCGCGCTCTCCTGCGTTGAGGAGAGCGCCGTCCGTTTTAGTTTTGAAATTGTCTGCCACGGAACGGTGGCGCAAGGGTGCGATTTACATATCGTCTATAAACCCGCCCAGGCCTGGTGCTGGGATTGCAGCCAGGTGGTGGAGATTCATCAGCACGATGCGCAGTGTCCGCTCTGTCATGGCGAGCGGTTGCGTGTCGATACCGGCGATTCGCTGATCGTCAAAAGTATTGAAGTTGAATAACTGGAGTTAACAATGTGTATTGGCGTTCCAGGCCAGGTGCTGGCTGTCGGTGAAGATATTCACCAGCTTGCGCAGGTTGAAGTATGTGGTATCAAGCGCGACGTGAATATCGCCCTGATTTGTGAAGGTAACCCTGCCGATCTGCTGGGCCAGTGGGTGCTGGTACACGTCGGATTTGCCATGAGCATCATCGACGAAGATGAAGCCAAAGCCACATTAGACGCACTGCGCCAAATGGATTACGACATTACCAGCGCGTGATGATTAAAGCCGGATGCGGCGTAAATGCTTTATCCGGCTACATAGCGATAAGCCTGCCAATGTTGCGACTTACCCCTGACGCTTATCTTCCGTATTCGTCTCGAAATCACTGGCGTCATGGCGCTCATGCAACTGCTCGTTCAGCGGCCCGTTGGTGCGGTTAACAATACGCCCACGCTTCACCGCCGGACGTTCGCCCACTTCTTTCGCCCAGCGTTGCACGTGCTTATAACTGCCCGCATCCAGAAACTCTGCGGCATCATACACGCCGCCTAACACCACGTTGCCAAACCACGGCCAGATCGCCATATCCGCAATGGTGTACTCATCGCCCGCAACAAACTTGTGCTGCGCCAGTTGCTTATCCAGCACGTCGAGCAGGCGCTTGGCTTCCATGGTAAAGCGGTTGATGGCGTACTCAATTTTCACCGGCGCGTAATGGTAAAAGTGACCAAAACCACCGCCGAGGAACGGTGCCGCGCCCTGTAACCAGAACAGCCAGTTCATCGTTTCAGTACGCTTTGCCAAATCCTGCGGCAGGAAGTAGCCAAATTTCTCCGCCAGATAAAGCAGAATCGATCCAGACTCAAACACGCGGATCGGTGGATTATGGGTATGGTCGCGCAGCGCCGGGATCTTCGAGTTTGGGTTCACTTCGACAAAGCCGCTGGAGAATTGATCGCCATCGCCAATACGAATCAGCCAGGCGTCGTACTCTGCACCAGTAACGCCCAGCGCCAGCAGCTCCTCAAGCATAATCGTTACTTTCTGTCCGTTTGGCGTTCCCAGCGAATAGAGTTGCAGCGGATGTTTGCCCACCGGCAGCGTTTTTTCATGCGTCGGACCAGAAACCGGGCGATTGATATTGGCGAACGCGCCGCCAGCGGATTTATCCCACGTCCAGACTTTCGCGGGCTGATAAGTATTGTCTGTCATAGTGAGTTGCCTTCTGAGTGGTAGTGTTGAAGCAGTGTAGCAGGTCACTTGCTGTACAGAATGTGAATTTTTTAACCCTTTGCGCCAGCCGCTGCGTTGAGGTGTATGATAAGTCAGACCTCTGTCCGGTTAATGTCGCTGAGCAGGTAATCAGAGCACAACAATTACGCCAACTGCTTAGGTTGTATTGTTAAAGGTAAAGTGATGAGCAAAGGAACGACCAGCCAGGATGCCCCGTTCGGGACATTATTGGGCTACGCCCCAGGTGGGGTAGCAATCTACTCTTCAGATTACAGTTCTCTCGATCCGCAGGAATACGAAGATGACGCCGTATTCCGTAGCTATATCGACGACGAATATATGGGCCACAAATGGCAATGCGTTGAATTTGCTCGCCGTTTTCTCTTTCTGAATTACGGTGTGGTCTTCACTGACGTGGGTATGGCGTGGGAGATTTTCTCGCTGCGCTTCCTGCGTGAAGTGGTTAATGACAACATCCTGCCATTGCAGGCATTTCCTAACGGCTCGCCGCGTGCGCCGGTCGCGGGTGCGCTTCTTATCTGGGATAAAGGCGGTGAATTTAAAGACACTGGCCATGTCGCCATCATTACCCAATTGCATGGCAACAAAGTCCGTATTGCGGAACAGAACGTGATTCATTCCCCGTTGCCGCAAGGGCAACAGTGGACGCGCGAGCTGGAGATGGTGGTCGAAAACGGCGGCTATACCCTTAAAGACACGTTTGATGACACCACCATTCTGGGCTGGATGATCCAGACGGAAGATACCGAATACAGCTTGCCACAGCCGGAAATTGCAGGCGAACTGCTGAAAATCAGCGGGGCGCGTCTGGAAAACAAAGGCCAGTTTGACGGTAAATGGCTGGATGAAAAAGATCCGCTGCAAAACGCCTATGTACAGGCCAACGGTCAGGTGATCAATCAGGATCCGTATCATTACTACACCATTACCGAGAGCGCAGAGCAGGAGCTGATTAAAGCCACCAACGAGCTGCACCTGATGTATCTTCACGCCACCGACAAGGTGCTGAAAGATGACAACCTGCTGGCGCTGTTCGACATTCCGAAAATCCTCTGGCCACGTTTGCGTCTCTCCTGGCAGCGTCGCCGTCACCATATGATCACCGGTCGTATGGATTTCTGCATGGATGAACGTGGCCTGAAGGTCTACGAATACAACGCCGATTCCGCCTCCTGTCATACCGAAGCGGGCTTGATCCTCGAACGTTGGGCGGAGCAGGGCTATAAAGGCAACGGCTTCAATCCTGCGGAAGGGCTGATTAACGAACTGGCTGGTGCCTGGAAACACAGTCGTGCACGTCCGTTTGTCCATATCATGCAGGACAAAGATATCGAGGAAAACTATCACGCGCAGTTTATGGAGCAGGCGCTGCACCAGGCGGGCTTTGAAACGCGTATCTTGCGTGGGCTGGATGAACTGGGCTGGGATGCTGCCGGGCAACTGATTGATGGGGAAGGGCGAGTGGTTAACTGCGTGTGGAAAACCTGGGCGTGGGAAACCGCGTTTGATCAGATTCGTGAAGTCAGCGACCGTGAGTTTGCTGCGGTGCCGATCCGTACCGGTCATCCGCAAAATGAAGTGCGTCTTATCGACGTATTGCTGCGCCCGGAAGTGCTGGTCTTTGAGCCGCTATGGACGGTGATCCCCGGCAACAAAGCGATTCTGCCGATCCTCTGGTCGCTGTTCCCGCACCATCGTTACCTGCTGGATACCGATTTCACTGTTAATGATGAACTGGTAAAAACAGGTTACGCAGTGAAACCGATCGCCGGTCGCTGTGGCAGTAACATCGACCTCGTCAGCCATCATGAAGAGGTGCTGGACAAAACCAGCGGTAAATTTGCCGAGCAGAAAAACATCTATCAGCAACTGTGGTGTTTGCCGAAAGTGGACGGTAAATACATTCAGGTATGTACCTTCACCGTTGGCGGCAACTACGGTGGGACGTGTTTGCGCGGTGATGAATCACTGGTCATCAAAAAAGAGAGTGATATTGAACCGTTAATTGTGGTGAAAAAGTAATACATGTTGTAGCAACCCCGGGTGATGCTGCCAACTTACTGATTTAGTGTATGATGGTGTTTTTGAGGTGCTCCAGTGGCTTCTGTTTCTATCAGCTGTCCCTCCTGTTCAGCTACTGACGGGGTGGTGCGTAACGGCAAAAGCACCGCCGGACATCAGCGCTATCTCTGCTCTCACTGCCGTAAAACATGGCAACTGCAGTTCACTTACACCGCTTCTCAACCCGGTACGCACCAGAAAATCATTGATATGGCCATGAATGGCGTTGGATGCCGGGCAACCGCCCGCATTATGGGCGTTGGCCTCAACACGATTTTCCGCCATTTAAAAAACTCAGGCCGCAGTCGGTAACCTCGCGCATACAGCCGGGCAGTGACGTCATCGTCTGCGCGGAAATGGACGAACAGTGGGGATACGTCGGGGCTAAATCGCGCCAGCGCTGGCTGTTTTACGCGTATGACAGGCTCCGGAAGACGGTTGTTGCGCACGTATTCGGTGAACGCACTATGGCGACGCTGGGGCGTCTTATGAGCCTGCTGTCACCCTTTGACGTGGTGATATGGATGACGGATGGCTGGCCGCTGTATGAATCCCGCCTGAAGGGAAAGCTGCACGTAATCAGCAAGCGATATACGCAGCGAATTGAGCGGCATAACCTGAATCTGAGGCAGCACCTGGCACGGCTGGGACGGAAGTCGCTGTCGTTCTCAAAATCGGTGGAGCTGCATGACAAAGTCATCGGGCATTATCTGAACATAAAACACTATCAATAAGTTGGAGTCATTACCTTAGTTAGTAAGGGATGCCAAAAGGCGTCCCTTACTAATATTAACATCAAATATAAATTTATTAAAGTTTAATTATCAAATCACGACAACATAACCTGAAGACACGATGATCTTTTTATCCAACGGGTATATGAACTCATTGTAATTATAATACACATGCAAACTAATTCTATACTCACCACACGTCAAATGACGTAATATATCAAATCCATATTTCCAATACACCCGCAAGACTCTATCATAATGTTTATTTAACGAAACATTGGTTGATTGGTTGATTGGTTGATTGGTTGATTGGTTGATTGGTTGATTGGTTGAAAATTAATCTCAGCATAAACATGCTCTATTTTTTGAATATTATCAAAAGCAGGTAGCAATCTATTAAAATACAGACGCTCATTTTTAAAGAAACATTTCACACTTATGGTTGGTCTTATTATTGCTGTTCTACCTGTGATTAACTGTAGAATTTTAACAAAATTTTTCTTAACTAACTCCATTGCACTTCCAGAATGTTTCATATCCTTTAACATCGATACATTTATGCCAGAAAAATTCTTAATTGGAATAGAGCAAGAAGAGTCATGATCATTTTCACCAAAAGAATAAAAAACCCTATTATTCTCTAACTTTGTTAATGATTCTTTATAAACATAATATTTTCTTGCTTCTTCACCTAATGTATATCGAAATATGTGATTTTGACTTTTGTAATTATATAAATCAAGTTGTGGAATATCAATAAAAAAATATGAATCCGGAAACAGGCTTATATAATCTATAGCTATAGTCGCACCTTTTGAATTACCATAAAAAATTATATCTTCATTTTTTAAACTGAATTTCGTTTTTAATCCATAAATCAAGCTTACAACAATAGGGCGAATTCTATAATTGGTTAATGTTTTAAACATGTAATTCCCATACACTCCCTCCTTATCCTGGAAAGCAATAACAAGTACATTTTTCAACTTGCTATGTAATGAAGTTAATGCACTCAATCTGTGATGTACATTATCAAGATTAGAAACACCTGGAAAGGTTATAAGTATTTTGTTTGGCGAGTGAATATTGCCATATACTGAATAATATACTGACTCTTTCTCCAATGAATGAGAAATTATAGAGTGTTTTTGATCAAATGCAATTTGATCTGGATGAAATTTTTTTTCTAATGTAAGTAGCAATTGAATATTTTCATTTTTATTCTTTAATTTTATGTCTGAATCGGCATCTACACAAATATTTGTCAACCATCGTCCCTTTTTTAAAAATACAGGTATCTCACAGCCATTGATAATTAATATATCTCTTGCATGTTCAGAAGAGCTATGTTCATTAAATAAAAGGTGTAAAAATTTTTTCATACTTACCTCTCTAAATAAAGCACATATACAAGAGGGCCATGTGCTTTTATATAATACAAAAGAGTTTTATGGTATAAGTGACATTAAATACTTTACACTTGTAGATAACTCTGAAGATTTAGTACTAAGTAAACGAAGGCGTAAGCATTTTATATATTTCATTGCTAAGTTGTATTTTTCATAGATAATGAGAAATTCTGTTATAAGTAAAAGAATATAAGTGTTTTTTGCATGTTCTGATTTGTTATTACAATTAAATTGCAAATGTACAAATTTTTTCATTCCATTACAATCGCTCTAATTTAATATTTATTCATGTGTGTGTTACACACATGAATATGTATGTGAAATAATTAAGGGATTAATGACATAAGATAATCAATTCTTTTATAAACATCTGAAGATTTGTTAAGAAGTAAACGAAGTCGAATGTGTTTTATGTATAACATAGCTAAGTCATAATCTTCATAAATAATATAAAACTCAGCTATAAAGAATAAAGACTCATCATCTATTTCTGTAATGTTTATTTTTTTTGAAAGGGCATATGCTTGTTCATATTTTTTAACTTTAATAAGGTATTTAAAATAAAGAAGAACGGATTTTGTATTAATTTCAGAAGAGTGTGTTTGGTAATATAAATCAATAATTTCATTTTCATTGTGGTACAAAAGATACATGAATATCTCATCCACGTATTGGTTATCAAGCGTGTCACTTAAAAGATATTTTACATACTTATTCAAATCAGGTACTTTGCTTTTACTTGAACGAATAGCAAAGAAATAAGCTGCCATATAAATGTTTATGCCAGTTTGCCCTGTAAAGATATCATTGCTATTAATATTATCCAGAAGTAATTTCCATTTTTTTAAATGATATAATGTTCGAATATATATGCTCTTATTAATTATATCATGCTTTTCATTATCTGATAATGATTTGTACATAACTACAACATCTTCGTATGCTTTATTTTTTTCTAACAACCGTAACCTGCGAGATGACTCATGTAAAAACAATTTATTACGGGTACTGAAACATGAATCCATGCTATCACTACAATACCAAGTAATATCTTTAATTGTTTTATTGTTAATCGTCTCTTTTATATTAAGCGGAGTCAGGGATATTAATGATAATAAAACATTAATGCGATATTTTAAATACTTCTTTTTATATACGCTTATTCTGCCTGTGTTCAGTAAATTAAGTGCAATGTTAAAATCGCCAAGTGATATTAAACTAACCATGTAGTTAAATAAATGTTTGTCATTATATGTCGCCCATGAATCATTATGGTTAATGAAATATTTTTCATAACGAGAGCGTGCACTAATATAATCTCCTGTTTTATAGGCATGAGCAGCCCATTTTAAATAGTCGGTACTACATTGTGTTACTCTTGGTTGTTCAAGTTTAATTATAGTATCCAAAACTCGTTCACAACATTTTCCGTCACGATAAGGAAAGAAATTAGCAGCACGTTTTTCATATATATCTGAATCAGGATATCTACCTTTTATAATATTATGCAAAAACTCCAGAACTCCTTCAACAGTATTGAACACGGGGCCAAATCCAGAAGAACGATAATCAAAATAACCTTTATTATAATGACCTTTCGTAAAAAACTGTTTTTCATCAAATTGATAATAACAGACTGGTTTATTCAAGTACGCCATTTCAAATGCTACTGATGAATAATCAGTGATCATTATTTTTGAACGCTTAAATAAACTCTGGATACTACCATCATAATGAGATTGTATGCTTATATGTTCTGGTAGGTTAAACTCACTTATATATGGTTGCATATTGGCATGCGGAAAGAAAATTATTCTATACCCTTCATTTTTTATTAGATTATACAATGACGCGGATGATAGCAATTCTGTCCATGCTTTAGCATACTCACTATTTTGAAAATCAGGTAATAATTCACGACTGGTACCAGATGTGACTTTTCCTAACAAGTTAGGTCTCCAGGTTGGCATTACTAAAATGATATTTTCTTCATCGATATCTTTTTTTAATAATGAGTCATGCCTTGGCAACCCCGTAAGTTTCACTTCTTTTTTAGTAAATTTATAAGTGGTTTTCTCTCCTGCCAAGGAATTATATTCATCCACTCCAGATGTTAAAAAAATATCAATTTTCTTCCAGTCTGGTCTAAATAATGTAGATTGATCATTATGAATGATACCATGCTGAAGAAAAATAAATTTTTTCCATAGCATTCGTTTATCTTTAAAATAATCCGTAACAAACTGAGCCGCATGAGAACTAATTATTTTATCACATGATTCTAATGCAGCTTCATGCTCTCGACTGCCAAATGCTAGTAATTTAAAACCTTCTTTCTCTAATCTGACCCAGTCATGTGAGTCCTTTAATAAAACAAAAAATATAGATATATCAGGCCTGTTCTGATTTATATATCGATATAAATGTTCTGCATTATCATCAGCTTGATTGTCTCTATCCATGAGTAACCAACATCCGGAATATTTTCTTGCATATTTAAATTTTGGATGCATGGCATTATATTGCGACTGTATCTTATCAAATGTAATATTGGCCTCTACTTTTCTACGAAAATCTCTAATTTCCTTGTGTCTATTTGATATTTTTATTTTTATCGGTTTTTTATGTGCTTGCTTGGTCAACCATAACCACATTCTTTGCTCATAAAAGAATACGTCTGAAAATAAATTATGACATATAGTCTTAAATTCTATAGGAATAACTTCTTTATTGTCTATTCTAATTTCTGCCGAGACCTCACATGAAGAATAATATCGTAATAAAACTTCATTCTTATATTTATCTAATTGTAACAAGTCACAATATTTACTTTGCTTTTCAATGCCTAGTTTTTTTAAACAACCAATTTTAATTGTTTCCGCGCATGAAATATTAAAAGAAGAGATGCAATCATCACCAATTAAATTTAACGCATAATTTAAGTAATGTTTAAATTTATTTTTTTCATCATTACTCATAATATCAAGTAATGAATGATTTGTTAAACCAGATTTAATATACGTTAATAATAGATTAAAAAAAGATCTTTTAACTGAAATTTTTATATTATCTGAGGTCGAGTGCTCTAATATAAGTTCTATGCCTTTAACTAGTGAAATGAAATCATCACAAAAAATACTTCTGTCGCACCATGATTGTCCTTTAAAAGGAATTGATGACATTCGATTGTTTAAGTAATGTAATTTCTTTTCAAAACGTATTGTATATTTATTTTCGCATTCTTCAAGTATCTCTAGTAAAAAAATAAAGCCATTAAAAATGAATTTTTTATGAGCATTTTCATGATAAACAAGATGTTTTTTAATTAATATTGAAGGGATTATCATCCCATATATAGAGTTTGCAACAAAGTACTTGTTCACAATTCTATTATATTCTTTAAGTTCATAATGAGATGAAATGGCATCAGATGTTGATTTAATAAATGGGATTTCTGAAAGTTTATTATTTGGTATTATTATTGTGTCAGCGTAACCTTTATTTTTGCTGTTTAATATTTCGTCTGCTTTTTGTAAGAAATCAGAGTCTATGTAATCATCGTGCCATAAAAATAATGTGTTCTCGTATTTTAATAATGATGAAAGAAATATAAAATCATTTTTATTAAATAAATTAACATGTATAACATTTATATTTTCATCATCCCTAATATTTTTAATGAAGTTATAATTGGATGTTTTATGTTCGTCATCACTAGAAAATACGACAATATTATAACTGCCATTTAATTTTTTGATATTAGTCACTTTAGACTTTCGTTTTTTCATCATGTCATTAAAGAAAAGCTTTGGGTTTTTCTTTAATTTTCTTATGTTCATTAATTATTCTCCAAAAATCTTTGATAATGTTTTGTTTAGTTCTTCATTTTGCATGTTAATATTAGAGCATCCTTTTTGTGATATATCATTGGCACATATTGAATGTGGCATTATATTTGATTGCTTTAATTGTTTATATATTTGTTGTGCCGTTGCTGAACGGATGTTAAAATAATAACAAATATCTTTGTATGGCGCTGAGTACCCTTTTAAGTATGAATACCATGGGACAAGAAATGTCGCCATATTCAGATCGTGATTTGTCCTGAATTTATTTTCTGAAAATGCAGAAATTTCAGCGTGAAACTTATTGAACACTTCATTATACAGGCTTTTTCTTAGTGGAATGTATGAATGGACTAATGGTGTATCAATTTCTATATAAAATTCATCATATAATAACTTTCTAGAGTTGAGGCAGGCATGTAAAGTTGGTGTGTTTATACCTTTATCCCTCATCGCATTTATACTCTTTTTTGTTATAAATAGAGAAGATATGCCATTACTTTTAAAAAAATGTGATTTGGGTATTTTACGTGAAACAAAAACATCATCATTGAAATATAAAAAATACTCAGATAAATCTTTTATTTTATGAAGATACGCCTCTATAACATGAGAATTAAATGTTGGAAGGTATTCTTTTGGAATTATATCTCTATGATCTATAATGGTTACGTTAGAATATAAATCAATCCACTCAGGGGTTTGATTATCTGTAATGATATATATTTTTCGCACCCATGGTATAAATTTCTTTATACTCTTTAAGGAAAAATACAATTCATTATTATTACTAAATCTAGATAAATCAGTTGCGTTTTGACCATAACTATAATCATTTTTCTTACATGATAAATATTTATTTTTCCAGATATTGTCATTGTGATTTACCCATGTATATACTACATCTATAGGTAATTCAGATGGGATTTGCCGCTCTAATGATAAATCATTTTCTATGATTATTTGCTCCTCTTGTAGAGCACATTGAAGTTCATTATAATATAAAGGATGTTTTTTTAGTAAGTAATCCCTAAAAAATAAACTAGGATTTTTTATAAGCTTTTTGAATTTATTATAGTTTGTGTTCATGAATTATCTCGTTAATTCATTATCTTCAATATACTTGTTAATAGCTATTTTAATATCATCATAATAAATTACTTGCTTATCTTTTGTAAATAATAAGGCTGCATCACAATATTCACTCAGGACATTTAAATTATGGGAAACCATTAAGAAATTTGATTCGGAACGACGCTCCTTAAAATAATGATAACATTTTGTTCTAAACTTGGCATCACCAACAGCAGTAACTTCATCCACAATGTAGTAATCAAATTTAAATGCCATGCTTAATCCAAAACCTAATCGGGAACGCATTCCTGATGAATATGTTTTTATAGGCATGTCAAAATATTGTCCAAGTTCAGAAAACTCTTCTACAAATTCTATTTTTTTCTTCAATTCATCTCTCTTGGCATATAACCGAGCAACAAATTTTACATTTTCTCTCCCAGTCAGGCTTCCCTGGAACCCCCCAGAAAGCCCTACTGGCCATGAGATCGTTTTGTTAGAGATAATTTTTCCACAATCAGGTTTATCAATTCCACCGATTATTCTCAAAAGTGTTGATTTACCAGCACCATTTCGCCCAATAAATGCAATGTTTTTTTTTGAAGGAATATAAATATTTAAATTTTTAAAAACATAGTGCCGCCCAGTTGATGTTATATATGACTTAGTTAAATTATTAATTTTAATCATGAGGTCAACATATCCTCTTCATAGTATATATATAATGCTAGACTAATGAATAGAGTAGCTAAGCTAAATATTAGTAAGTAATTTATGCTTACTCCTTCACTTACATAACTCGGCATTACAGCCTCTCGGCTTAATTCTACTACATGAATTAAAGGGTTCCAGAGAAGGTATGACCAATATTGCTTTGGGATTGCATGTAGAGGAAACATAATACATGATATAAAATATAAAGGCTTAATTAGTATTGGCAATATTTTCTGCATTTCAGGGGATTTTTTTCCGATAACCATAAATATTACTCCAATACTATATGAAAGAACGATCAGTAAACTCCAAGCCCCTATCAGTTGTAAAGGTCTTATTATTTGAAAATATTCACCAGCAAGCCAGATGATGAACATTAGGAAAACATAGACATAGACGTAAATAAATGACTCAAGTAATGTACGTGCAATTATAGTATCTATTGGTTTAACAGGTCGATAATTAAATAACCCCTGATTTGCTTCGATAGCCCCTACAGAACGTCTACTGATATTACTAAAAATAAAAAATGGAATCAGCCCATTAATAAGGAAAATAGGGAATGAAATATCCGGCATAGTGCGATGCATGATATAGCTGAATATCCCTAACAATATTAACAAATGCGATGCAGGTTCTAAAATTGCCCATAAATATCCCAAGCGAAATTTACCAAACCGAGTTCGAATTTCTCTAAAAAACAATGCTTTAACAGCCGCCACCTGCACTTCAAATCCACTTCTTATCATTTAACATTATGCTCCCAAAATTTCTCCACGCTACCGCCCTTGGCTTTACAGCTACCAATGGACTGTTAATTCATTTCCCCATTAACTTAGAAAAACGCCTTCTTATACCCCTCTTTATTAAATCTTAGAAATCCAAAAAGTTGTTTGTATCATCCTTATTTGTGTGAACCAATAAAACTATTGATATTTATGCTCTTATTTATTTTCTCGTTTCCATAAAAAACATGATTTATTTGTGTTTTAAACAATAAATACTCTTTAAATTTTTTAAACAACTTTATGTCTGGTTTGAATTTTGTTAACCAGAAGTCATCTAATGTTCCTTGGTATGTTAAGTCAACGATATCATAAAGAGAATTTCCCATAACTTTCAGTGGCTTGTTATGAATCAGCGCAGAGATCCCCGCCGTACTGTTAATTGTCACCACCGCTTTTGCATGGCGTAATAATTCCGGCATCGGGAGATCGTGCACATAAATGACGCGCTCACCTAAGCCATATTCCTTACTTAACCGCTTAATTAATGGTCGATAGAGTCTGTGACCACGATCCATCGGATGATGTTTGATCACTAAATAACTCTCTTTCGGCGCTTTACGCGAAAATGAGTACATGACTTCATTAATATAGTCTCGCACATCGTTATAATTGCTGTGGTTACGAATCTGGCTATCGTTATACACCTGCAAAACGGCAAGATAATAACGCTGGTCCAGCTCATTCATTAACCTCGGCAATACATTACGCTGTGTTACCCTGTAAAGTTGCTTGCGCCAGTATGCACGAACCCAGCAACGTGCCTCATTCCAGGGGGAAAACGATTTGTGGTGGCGGTAGCGAGGGAACTCATGACGGTAATGCCAGCCCATCAGGTAATACCACATCGCATGGCCAATGCGTTTCATCGTTGAAGGTTTTAAGTTCTCAACGTGCGGCGCAGGCATATCTGGCAACTTACGATAAAAATCAGGATCGCGCGGTAGTGATGAATATGCGTTCACTCCGCCTTCTTCAACGGTTATAAATTGCGGGCGTAAATATCCTTCCTCAAATGCCAGAAAGCGGATCCCTTTCGACTTAGCCCACCGTTTTGCTTCTTTGTGTAATGGGCGGCAGTCACCAAAGCAGAGGATGGTATCAAAGTCATATTGCCGGTGGAGATCTCGCAACCAACCGGGAAATTCTTTCGGCGTTTGGTTGTAAGCCTGGTATTGTCGATTGCGGCAGTAAAAACGATCACCGCCGTTGAACACAACATTCACAGCGTTACGGCCTAATGACTCTAACCATTCGGCAACGTCATTGAAAAAAGGTCCCATCGGTCCCTGCAATAGCAGATATTTTTTACCCGATAATAAAATGGTTAGTGCATTACCTTGCATAAATAATCTGTGCAATAGTCAATAATGAAATTGGTTAACCCAGTCTGACTCTGCAGAACATGATTAACTTACGGTAAATATTAATAACTCTGTCAATATTATTTTTTCTAATTACTATCGGCTTGCGCGGCGTCTTGATTAAATATTCCGCAGCTTCTTCAACCGTAATAGGTTGTAGCCGTGTTGGGTGGATATAGGTTGGATAAACAATCAACGCCTGATAGATCAAATCTGCTAACGTTAATTTTTGCTCGCGGCGCGGGCAGTGATGTTCATCAACGGTTAAACCCCAACCGGCATAGAAGGGCAGGCCGTAACAATGAACTTGCTTGCCATGTAATAACGCTTCAAACCCGGACAATGATGTCATGGTATGCACTTCATTTGCGCGCTGGATGCATTGAATAATATCTGCGTCCAGTGCCTGATAATCAGCAAGTTCAGCAATCAGTTCTGCCGGAATATCGCCCTTGCGATTTCCCACTAATACATCCGGGTGCGGTTTATAAATAATGTAGGCGTGCGGGTTACGTTCACGTACGGTACGCAATAACTCAAGGTTACTTTTAATAGAAACGGTGCCGGTTTTAATTGAGGCATCGTCTTCTACCTGACCCGGCACCAGGATGATTTTTTTATCTTTGGCTTCGGCTGGTAGAGAGAAATCGGCCCCCAGGTTGTACTTGCTCAGTTTACTTTCAACCAGTCGCTGGCGTAATTTTTCAGCTCGCATCTGCTGCGCCAGTGTTAACTGGCTGTGATTAATCAGCACTTCCAGGTCGCTGGGGCGCGTGGCGTCATAGTAGATCCCGCGTTTATCCAGCACCAACGATAGCGGCGGCAAAAGGTCAGAGCCAAGTCCGGATGAACGCAGAAAACCATCTTCCATTCGCCATAACGGCAGTGATTTTCGTTGCGCTTCGGCTCGCCATTGCTGTTCTCCCTTTACACCCCATACCACGCAGGCGCTCGCCGCAGTACAACGACGTGAAAAACTCAGCCGGTTTGTCGCTGTTCGCAAGAAAGGTTTCAGGATCGCTGACTTCCACAGCGTTAAGCCTGGCGCCCATAAATAGCCATTACGCTGTTGCAGATGTCGGCGTTGTAATTGCAGCCATTGCAGCACGGTAAACAGATCGCTTACTGCTCCCGTTTGCGGATCGATATAGCGACAGTAACGCAGGTATGCAGCGGCAAAAAGTTCTTCCAGTGTGGCTGAACCGCGTCGGGCAGATAACAACGCCGACTGCGGATGACGATCGTCCGTTAAGCCCCAGCCTGCATACCAGGGTTGGCCGAAGCATGTTACTGGTTTTCCTGCCAGCAAGGCTTCAAAGCCGTATTGGGATGTCACGACGTAAACCCGGGAAACGTGTCGCAACAGCGACTGCGGGCTGACATTCTCGGCAATCAAACGTACTCGTTGCGTGGCGCGCAGATCAGCGAAATAACCTGTTTTCTTTCCTTCCAGGACATCCGGATGCACCTTCACCCAAATTTCGGCTTGAGGATTTTCCGCCATCGCGGCTTCCAGCATGGCAGCAAACTCATGCGGGCCAGCATTGCCATACGTCACTGACATATCATTAAATGTCTGATCGACAACCAGAACGATGTCTGAACGTTCTGACTCATCAGCCACAAACGCAGGTGCCAGGTTATATTTCGACAAATCCCCGGTCACGATGGTGTGCATCGCTTCTCTGGCCTGGCTTATCAGAGCTGTATTTCCGGCTTTATCCTGTACCAGTTTCTCCAGTGCTGAAGGCTTGCTGGCATCGTAGTAAATGCCACAATCATCCACCACCAGAGAAAGCGGCGGCTCGCCATTGACGCCAAGATCCAGCGAACGCACAAATCCATCTTCCAGACGAATGACGGGTTTTCCCGCTGCTTTGGCGATGGCTACTGGTTTCGCCGCGCTGGGACGATGTCCCCACACGGCGATAGCATCAACTTCTTGCGGAACAGGGCGCAGCAGAGAAAGTTTCTGGCACGGTTGCGCCAGAAATTTCTCCAGATGCGGAATACGCCAGATGCCAGGCGAGTAAATGCCAATCATGCGTTTTCAGCCAGTTCCTGTGCCATCAGGGCGCGCACTTTTTCCAGGCATGCTGGGGTGTCGACGCCCGGACCGGTTGCGGCAACCTCAAATGTGCGGATGTTGATCCCCGCGCTCATCAACCGCAGCTGCTCCAGTGATTCTGCCTGCTCTGGCATGGACTCCGGTAACTGGCTGTAGTTTTGCAGCACATCGCGACGATAAGCGTAAATACCAACGTGTTTCAGGTAGCGCGCTTTTTCAGCATTACGCGGATACGGAATCGGCGAACGGCTGAAATAAAGCGCGTCCTGGCGGGTATTCACAACCACTTTTACCGTGCTTGGCTCGGTAGCTTCTTCGGCAGAAATCGCGTGGCATAGCGTTGCCACTGGCAACGCGGGGTCATCACGCATTCCTTGTAACAGCGTTTCTACATCTCGCGGGCGAATCATTGGTTCGTCGCCCTGCAGGTTAATGTAGATATCTGCCTCGACTTTATGCATCACCTCGACCAGCCGATCGGTGCCGGATTCATGATCGTTGCGCGTCATGATGGCTTTCCCGCCAAATGCCTGCACGGCCTTTTCAACACGCTGATCGTCTGTTGCCACCCAAACTTCCGCAACGCCCGCCACCTGTAACGCACGCTCGTAAACATGCTGGATCATCGGTTTACCAACAATATCGAGCAGTGGCTTACCCGGCAGGCGCGAGGAGCCATAGCGAGCCGGAATGACAATAACTGCTTTGCTCATTTCAACTCCTTACAAAGACAGAATCACTTTTGCACCCACCGCCAGCTGATAGAGGATGGTGGAAATACCACGGGTAACTTCAATGTTTTTCGATTCATATTTCGGCAGAACCATAATCTCATCGCCCGGTTTGAGTGAATCCACATCTTCTGCGTTGACGGCTGCACCGTTCTGACGAATGACGATAATTCTGGCGTTACCCGATTTCTGCGTCAGGCCACCACATTTCTCGATGTAATCTTCGGTGGTCATACCCTTCTGCCAGCTCACCGCGTTCGGGAACAGCACTTCGCCATGAACCATAACCAGCGATGTTTTCTCCGGAATATTGATGACGTCGCCATCTTCAAGCAGAACAGAATCAATATTGGATTCGTTGAGGATCACTTCACCTTTCGGAACCACGGTGCGTGCTTTCGCCACAAAGCGGCTGATCAGTTGTGCTTCCTGCATTCGCAGGCTGGCTTCTTCTTTGGTGGATGACTGGGCAGAAAGTGATGCTTCCTCCAGCTTTTGCAGCGAGAGATTCAGCATCTCTTTCTGACGCTGAGCCACTGATGGGCGATAAAGCTGAACTGCGTTCATCTGCGACATGCTGTTCGGGCGGACTTTTTCCAGAACCGCACGCATAGTGGAACCATAAGGCAGTACCATGGCATGTTCACCGGAGTGTGCGCCTTCAACCCGCACCTGAATGGTGCCGGCATAGCGGTCAGTGCTCACGATTAAGGTATCGCCATTTTGCAACATACGGCCTGGCGCAGAACTGATCGGATAGTATTCGCTGCGTTTTTGCAGCCCCTGTTTACGCATAATCGAAATGTGAGTCGCGCCAGGCTTAGGGCGTGCCCAGCTCAACGCTTCCGTTACGGGAATGCTGCTTTCGCGGAACTCAAAGTCGTAGCTGTTAAAGACATCGCCCTGAACGCTGAAAGTATGCTGACGCGGCCCGACGATGATGGTGTCACCATCGGCGAACTGCGAAAGCCCCAGTTTGCCGTTCAGCAGGAAGTCGTACAGGTTGACGTTGGAGCGCACGCGGTTACCGCGCTTGACCACAATATCAACGTAACTTCCGCGCTCTGGATCAACGCCGCCAGCCTTGATCAGATAATTGAGTAACGAATCAGACGTCACACCGCCATACAGACCAGGATTACGCACAAATCCGGTCACGTACACTTTTACTGGCTGCGCCTGTAATAAGGAGGCGTAGACGTTGACGTTGGACTGGTATACTTCCTTCACTTTGGATGTGACCAGGGCATTTAGCTGACTATTACTGACGCCAGCAACTTTCACCGGACCAACGTTCGGCAGGAAAATATTACCTTTGGGATCAACCTGTAACGCACCATCAAAGGTGAACGCACCCCACAAGCGAACCTGAATGCTATCACCCGGATTTAGAATATAGTCAGGGTTGAATCCTACCGTCGCACCGCTATCTGCGCTGGTGCCGTTGAAAAGTTGAGCACCAAACATACGGCTCATTACCACCGGCGGTGAGGGCGGCGGGGTATTGTCGAAGCCGCTCATGTTTTGCGTATCCGACTGTTGCCCGTTCAGAATACCGGTAAGCGGTGCGGCTCCTGTAAGGTTTGGGTCAGCGTTAATATCAATGGCCGCGCTGGCCTGCGCAGCCTGACAGGCGGCAATCAGTAAAATTGATTTCAATAATTTCATCACAAACTCATTCAGCGACAGCGTTAATCTCGGTGGTCTTCAATAACAGCCAGCAACAGTTTCAGGGTGCCGAACAGCAGGCAGCACACCAGTAACCAACAGGCAATCAAATAAGGGATGTTTGGAAAAGAGGATTCCTGCGGCAACTGTGGCGAACTGATCACCGACAGCACCTTGAGCTTACGAGCCGCTTCTACACGGGTCTTTTCAATGGAGGTCAGCGTCAGTTTGTAGAGCTCAGTGTTGAACTCTACTTTTGATTTGATTTCTTCAAAATCCACCGCCATACGGTTTAGCTTGTCACCCTGCGGCGCTGTGATTTTGCTTTTTTCTTCGTCGATTTGTGCCTGCAATGACTGAATCGCATTACGCGCACTCACAACTTGCGGGGCGTCCTCACGCAGATACGTCAGCAAGTTCCGCAGGTCCGCTTCCATCTGGATCTTCTGGCCCATCAGCGTATTCACTAACGTGCTCGCCGCCTGTGCCTGTGCCTGGGGATCCAGAACGTTGTTGTTGTCCTGATAAGAGAGCAATTCCGCTTTGCTGGCGTCCAGACGCTGGCGTGCCTTTTCCATTTCCGTTTCCGCAAAGGCGAGCTGGTCACGCGCAATGCGATGTGACATCTCATTGATAAAGCGCTCTGACTCTTTCAACACGGTCTGGTTAAACTTAAGCGCAAACTCCGGGCTAAAGCCCTGCGTCTGAATATTGAGCAATCCGGTTTTATCGTCATACGAGACGTTGATACGGTCCTTGTAGTACTTCAGGAAGCCTTCTGCGGTTTCATCCTTGCTAAGATGATTAAGAAAATCGAGCCCGCTGTGGCTAAACGCTTCGCGAAAATTCAGTTGCTTATCTAACGCTGCCAGCATATCTGGAGAGTTGATGTACTCTTTCAGATATAACGCATCCTCTGCGGAACTCGGGTTAGAGGCACCCAATAGCAGACCAAAATTTAAGCTGCTGCTGTTTAAATCATCTGAGCGTTTAATGGCGACTTTCGACTCGCTCATATAGCGAGGCTGGCTGAAGATAGCCAGATAGATCAGCAGCACCGCCATCGGTGCCAGAATGATGATTTTCGCCAGGTGTTTTTGGATATCTGCCAGTGAGATGGCAGACAGACGAGCACGCATCCAGGATACGGCAGACTTCACTTTTATCAACATGTAACGATTATCAAAGTTTCAGTGGGGCGCAAACTCAATGAGAGACTAACCTCTCGCACCCCGTTGCTTAATTAGTCGAAAATGCGCACAAGGCCAGTGACTTTATTTGCCTTGTTGGTCACCAATAACGTTGAGACGCGGTGCTTTTGCATTTTTTCTTCCGCTTCAATGATCATGGTGTCTTCCGGTAGCGTCAGCGGTTCACGTGTCATCATCTGCGCAGCCGTGGCGGATGTCAGAGAATCCTCTTTTTCCATAAAGCGACGCAGGTCACCGTCGGTGATAATGCCCGCTAGCCCACCTTCTGCGTCTTCTACCATCACCATTCCCTGGCATCCGCTGGTGATACGTTGAATCACGGTTTTAAATGACGCATCCAGCTGTACCGCAGGAACATCATGCTGCATGACATCAGCAACGCGGGTCAGCAGGCGACGACCTAATGAACCGCCCGGGTGATAGCGCGCAAAATCATTCGGCATAAATTTGCGTTGGTGGATCATGGCAATCGCCAGCGCATCGCCGATCGCCATCGTCAGCGTGGTAGACGTTGTTGGTGCAAGATTATTCGGGCAGGTTTCATTCGCCATGTGGAGTTCCAGCACGGCATCAGCATTTTTCGCCAGCGTGGAATTTCCATTATTGGTAATGGCGATAATTCGGTTGCCGAAATTTTTCAGTGAAGGAACTAGCTTGAGGATTTCATCCGTTTCACCGCTGGCAGAAATAAGGATCAGAAGATCGTAAGGCGTAATCATGCCCAGATCGCCATGGAAAGCTTCTGCAGGATGAATAAAGAAACTAGGCGTACCCGTAGAGGCCAGCGTCGCTGACATTTTACGACCGACATGCCCTGATTTACCCATTCCCGAAAGAATAACGTGACCTTTACAGTTCATTATCAAATTAAGGACACGCTGGTACTGCCCGGAATCCAGTTGTTTAGACAAGTTTTGTAATGCTGCGCATTGTTCTGCCAGAGTCTGGCGAACAGAGGTAATTAGATATGGATCGATAGTACTGCTCTGGTCATCAGGTAAATGTCTTTCAGACATATCAGCTCCTTTGCACGGAAATAATGCCACAGTCACAACAAACCCGAACCCACTATAATTTATTTATGCTAAATCAATGGTTTGTAACAAAATTTTTAATGAATATAAAACCATGGTCAGTCCATGCTTATATGCAGGACTTATCACCTTCTTATTAAGTCGCAATGTCTCATGGAGGTGCGAAGATGCTGCAATATTACAGGCGAGAAGGGGAACCAAATTTTGTCCACCTATTTAACACATCTCTACATTATGAACAAGGAATTTAGGATTTTTATCATTTATTAAAATGTTTCCTACTTGACTATTGAGACAAAAACAATTTATCAATTGATTATTTCCTTGTAAAAAAAGAACGTATGACTATGTTATTAATAAATAAAACACGCAAATAATGGTGATGTTGTTTTGTGATTAACTATTTAAGTGCGGCATAATAAACAGATTTACAATTTCTATGTAAAGAAGAGGAAAATAATAAAATTTTAGCGGTGACTATTGAATGATATGATAGTTGTGGTGTTGATTATTTCTGGTAATGAATGCGGAATTAAATCTGGCCGGATTGTATTTTTGCTATATCTATTTTTCAGGAGATTATTATTAAATAGAAAAATAACAATGGTGATTATCTCCGATTGAGCTGGAGTCACGTATGCCAGCGAGTGCTTTCTTCCGGGCCTTCCTGCACTTCAGAGAAAGAGCCTATGGAAAAGAGGCAATCATCAGGCTCTTTTTGAGTCATATGCGCCGATAATCAACTGTCTTGAACGTAAAAATTATGGAGCAACATGATGCTACGATTCATTTCACTCTTCGTTCTTTCTGAGCATTGCGTTCAGGATGGTCAGCAATTTACGCATACAGTCAACCAGCGCCACTTTTTTGGTTTTTCCGGCTGCTGGCAGATGCATGTAAAACGCCTTTATCACCGGATTAAACCAGGTTACCACAAACGCTGCCATGTGCAGGGCTGCTCTTGCCTCCGTACGCGCACTGGCGTCGTTCGGCCAGCAGATATGTGTGGGATAACAGGGATGTTATGTGAACTGAACTGTGTTTTGTTAGCGGGGGATGTTTATTGATGATTCGGGAGTGTTTTAAGACCTGATGGCGTTATGCTCCCAAGTTTATTTTATATAAAGATCCAAAAGCAAAAACCCGCCTTGTGGGCGGGTTCTTTAGAACAGTGGTGCCGGATTCGGAATCGAAAATTTCTTTTATCATATTGATATTAATGCAATTTGTTTGATTTGATTAAAAATGTACCCTCAATTATACCCGCAGTCCCTTTTGATATCGAAAGGGAATCACACTCGGGATCAGGCTGAGAGCACAGAAGGAAAGTACCTGGCTATTATATCGTTAATTCTGTCAATCAGTTCCAGCCTTTTGAAAGTGATGTGTGCAGATCCCTTCTTAAAGTATTTAATGATGAACATCTCGTCTTCATAGCGCTCTTTACCCTGAACGGACTGGATGTGACCATCCAGACGAATAGTGATGTTTTCCCGGTTGTCGGGGATCGGTTTGCCGCTGAACAGATGTAGCATTCTTTCCAGGTCGACGAGTCGGTCAGTCTGTTGCCCGGTGATAAGATGAACCCCCCACCGGTCCCACCTCACCAGGTTGTTGACGATAATTTTACTGCCAAATTTACAGGGTGAGTTGGTTTTGTAATCCCAGCTCAGCCCTTTGAAGACGTTGATCACTCCCCGTTCAAACACTTCATCTTTGTTCTGGTGCAGTTGTTCAAATGTGCTCAGAATGTTCGCTTCGCTGATTTCCGGAAAATTATCATATTCCAGTGACCTGTACCATGTGTCCCGGGTCTGCGCATCCATCAGACTCAGCATCCCGGAACGTTGCATCAGATCACGCCAGAGTTCGCGATCAAGATTGCGTGTGATGGCTTTCATTGCGGTTTCCGGTTTCTCCATCAGCCAGCAACCGCAGCGAAAATCCTGTTTCATGGCCCAGTCCAGAGCCGTTTTACCTCTAATACTTTCTGTCATTGCTGATATTTCAGCCAGTTGTCGGATAAGTGTGTCGATTTGCAGCAATGTACTCTTTCGTACAGCCAGAATGTGGCGGATACTGGTTGAGCAGATAACGTCCGTATGCCCGTTGACCACTTCCGGACGAGAGGCTGTGATTTCAGACATAATCGATATTCCTTTTTGCAGATAAACGAAAACGCCAGCCGTATTCAGGCTGGCGTCAGTGGAATGAAGTCTGGTGAGTAAGACTCACCGGTTCTGTTGCAGAAACTGCAGCTGACGCAGGGTACGGACATCCTCTCTGGCCTGTTCGATACAGGGCAACAGTGCTGCCGAATCCGTTCTATCCTCATCGTTGTCAAAGATAATTCCCGATTCGCAGTCGATATTGTCCTGTAGCCACGCAATCAGAATATCCAGTGCGGTTTCCGTGGTTAATGATTTCATGTTGTTCCTGGTTACCAGTCGAAAGTGGGCAGGTCCGGCAGACATTCAGCGCTGGCATCCAGATGAATGAGACTGACGCCATAACGTTGGATGAGTGTGACAACCAGACGACGGAACGTTTTTGACAACCCCAGGCGTTTAAGCCGCAGAACCGGATATGACCACGCATCGGTACGTAACAGATATCCGCTACCTGTGAAATGAATCCATTCTGATTCACCGAAGTCACTGGTCTGGTGTGACAGCGAGTACAGCCAGGCGTTATCCTTTTCCGTGATATGTGCGGTACTGCAGCGTATGCCGGCAAGGGTTGCAAACGGTGGTAGTGTGCAGGTTGACTGTTGGTCGGATTTTAACACCATCGACGTCAACGACAATGCGTCCCATGTTCAGTGCCTGCACGTTAATGCTGTCGGCTTCCAGCGTCAGGGCCAGTTTCATTGTTTCGCTTCCGGATGCTTCCCCCGGGTAATGTTATTTACCGTTCTGTAGTTATCGCGGGTCATCAGGCCGGTTGCCCGGCGTGCCCGGAGAATATCAATGCTGTTGATTAACTGCGACGGGGCTCCTGCGCTGAATCCCGGCTGGTCGGTACGTACCAGCGCGTATTTTTCAACGAGAAAGTTCACCGCGTCACACAGTGAAATCCCTGCCTCAATATGCTGCTCAATCACACGTTCATCAGCGAACGGTGTGTCATTCAGCGTGAGGCCATAGTGCTGGTCCAGCAGTCGGGTGAGCAGTGTCTGCCTGATGGTGATGGGAGACGGGCAGCCCGATGCCTCCCGTACGTGAGTGTCGGGTAATGTATTCATCTTAAGTTCTCTGTAACAGGTGGTGATAAAGGGGAGATATCCGGTGTTATACGGTGGTTGCGGGCGCTGCCGGTGTCGGATAAACAGCCAGATAAACGTAACCACAGGAGCCGAGGGTGTCGGCTTCGCAGGTCAGCCCTTTCGCATACAGTGTGACGGTATGCTGATGGCGGGGATTCAGTTCACCGCCGGTGAGCATGAGTTCCAGTTGTTTCATCAGCAGCGGAAAGGCCTGGTCCAGGTGGTACGCATCTACGTCGCTGAACCTGCCTCTGATACCGGCGCGGTCTGCAAGGTAATGCAGGCGGTTACCCTCCTGTACCAGTCGGGCCCCGAAACAGGACGTCACGGTGCAGGGCAGCCCCCACCAGGGGCGGTCGTGATTGTCGTCGGGAGGCGTTGTCCCGGGGAGTGTGTCTGACACGATAAAGTCCTCACAGAAAATCGGTTAAGAATGGTTTAACGATGACAGGTCAGCCGGCGCGCAGACCGCCTTCGGTAAAGGTGTATTCGTTTATGAGCAGGGCCTCATCCACAGCGGCGTCTGAGCTCAGCCAGTCGTACTCGTTTTCCGGGTGACGGAACATCAGTTCAGGGTGACGCTCATCAGCCGGACATACGGGCCAAAACTGTCCTTACGGCGTTCTGCAAACACGGCCAGCACACCGGGAATATCCTGCACTTCACGACCGGTATACGCTTCAGCACTGCCGTGCCAGCGGTATTTGCCGGTACAGAACGGAAAAAGACGGGATGCCGGATGCTGACGGTGAATACGCATGGCTTCGCCACGGGTGATGATTTTCATAGTGGGATACCTCTGAAGACAGAAGATAAAAGTGAAAACAGGTGTGATGTGGTTGTGACGGTGACGGGTTAAAGCAGACCGTGTTCCGCAAAGGAGAAAACCTGGTTGCCACCAACTATCAGATGGTCCGGTACCCGGATATCCACCAGGCCCAGTGCCTGTACCAGACGTTCCGTGATAAGGCGGTCTGCCTTGCTGGGTGTGACTTCACCGGACGGGTGATTGTGTGCCAGCACCACAGCAGCGGCATTGTGATACAGGGCGCGTTTAATCACTTCACGGGGATGGACTTCCGTGCGGTTGATGGTGCCGGTGAAGAGGGTTTCACCGGCAATCAGCTGATTCTGGTTATTCAGATACAGCACCCGGAACTCTTCACGCTCCAGTCCCGCCATGTTCAGAATCAGCCATTCCCGTGCCGCACGGGTGGAGGTGAAGGCCACACCGGGTTCATGAAGATGGCGGTCCAGGGTTTTCAGAGCCCGCAGAATGAGACTGCGCTCGCCGGGCGTCATTTCTCCGGGCAGAAAGGAAAGCTGCTGCATTGTCCCTGCCTCCATTCAGTCGATGATGCGCATAATGGCGCTGCATTCCGGATGCTGCAGGGCGTAATCCCGCAGCCGGTAATAATGGACCGTCATGGCATAACACTCCGTACGACAGGCGTGATGACTGTACGTCATCAGACAGGCAGCAATGCCAGCGGCTTCCGGGCTCATTTCAGCGCGGTTGCCGTTCATGGCATTGAACAGTCCCCATGTTTCGTCATCATCGTCATCCGGTTCGGGGGCCATAAATGCCCCGCCGTTGTTCAGGGTGTACAGATTCCAGATACCACCGCAGTAGTCTTCGCACAGACGGTCCATCCAGCCGAAAACACGGGGCTCCAGGGCCACCCACTGTGGAATGAGGCCAAAATGCTGCGGCCAGAAGCTGATGCGCTGTTCATCAGGGACTATGGTGGCAACCAACTGAGGCTGGTCATTCCCTGATGCAGCGGTTACGGAAACAGAAGATGTGGTGGAATTATGTGAAATGGTTTTCATGAAATGACTCCTTAAAGGACAAATAAATGCGTGGTTTTCAGGGTAATGGCTGAATCAGCGCAGGCTCTCCAGCAGGGTTTCCGCCATCACCCACAATGCGCGGTTGAGCTTAATGTCAGTGTCAATGCTGTGAATGGCACGGGTATGGATACGTTTTCCTTTAGCGCTGCGACCTGAAATTCCGCCTTTCAGCATATTCTCCTGAATGGTCTGATAAGCACTCCACAGGTCCTTACCGTAATCCTCCCGGCGTCGTGGCGTCAGAATGTCGGCGGTGGTGACGGGCTGATGTTCGTCACCATAACGGTAAGTCAGTGCCGCCTGTGCCAGCGCCTGGCGTGCCGGTGGCGGCAGAATCAGCGACTGCATGGCATCACGCTTTTCCTCAATCCGGTCAAACACGCCCACCACCTCGTAAGCCCCTTCAATGACTCTGTCCACCACATTTCCCCGGTGCGGAACACGCACTTCCCCCAGAGACTGACCACAGACGCATCCGTTCTGGCAGACGAACCTGAAGTAACCCGGCAGCATCTGGTAGCTGGAGGTACCGTCATGAGAGTTGAGCAGAATAATTTCAGGGACATGTTCTCCGTTTATCTCTCCGGCCCGCCGCAGACGCAGCATGTGTTTTGTGTATCCCCGGCGGCCCGGGTCGCGCACACGGGTCTGGCAGGCGAAAAAGGGCTGGAAGCCTTCCCGCTGCAGACTTTCCAGTACGGTGATGGTGGGGATGTACGTATAGTTCTGGCTTCGGGACGTGTGTTTCTCTTCCCCGAAAATCCCCGGCACATGGTGCATCAGCTCTTCATGTGTCAGCGGACGGTCACGGCGTATCTGGTTCGCATAACCAAAACGACTGACTAATTGCATACTTTGCTCCTTATCGGTGGTTAAGATTTACTGGTGCAACAAATGAAAAAAGCCGCGTCTCCCGGAGAAGACGCGGCCTGATGGATGAAATCAATGAAGTTTATTGTCTGAGAAGCCCTCCACTGGCGAGCCACGCATTAAGCTGTTTTCCGGCATCAGCTTCAGAGTTCCGGCTGCGTCAGCGTCGCTGACCTTCCGCGTTGCGGATAACCCGACGGAAATGCATTCCCGGGTCATCCTGGATAAACACATTGCGGTAAGCGGTTATGACAGCAACCGCCTGCCCGTATGAGAAAGATCCTTCAGCCAGGACATACTCTGTGTGTAACCCGGCATATCTGGTTTCTCCTGATAAATAGCCTCTGCCATACGTTGTGGCAGAGGCTGAAGCATGAAACTGACTTCAGGGATCAGTTAACATTTTTTCCGGAAACGGTAATCAGCAGTGGATGGTAGTCCTGGGGATCGAAAACCGATAACGGCAGACTGACACGATGGCCGTTACTTTCTTCAGTTGCTTTAATGATTTCGGTTGTGGCGACATTTTCCACGCACTCCGTTTCCAGAAATGCGTCTGTGGTTCGCGTGGCATTACTGTCACCAAAGGCTTCCGTTTCCATTTTTCTGGTCACCAGCGTCTGACCATATTTGTCTTTGAGTTGCAGAGTGATGGTGAGGGGGCCAAATCCTTCATCGTTTCCGCCATTATCCAGTCGGAACTGGTAAGCACAAATATTTCCCGGGAGCCATATCGTATCTGTATTGCGTATACTGATGTAACGTTGATCCTGTGCCCGGAGTGGGGCAGACCACGTTAACCCCAGAATGAAGGCGGTAATCATGCAGGTTTTGAACAGGTGAATCATGGTATTTACCTCTCTGAGTCATGACGATGACACTGACAAATCAGGTGATAAAGCGTAAAAGGCGCAGAATAGCCGTTATGCCGGTAACTCCGGGGGTAATGCTTCTTCCAGTCGGTTAACCATATTGCCGAGATGGGATGCATCATATTCCATGACGGGGCGTTGCCTGATGATACTGACCACCAGTGGTTTGATTAACATATTGGTCGCGGCCCGTTGTTGTATACCGGCGGCGAAAATGATCTCCAGAGCATTCTGATCGATAACACGGGCCAGATTCGCGTTCAGATTTTCAATCTCATGTCCGGTCAGCAGGAAACTGCCGGCAAGCCATGTCACCTGCTCCTGAATCATTGCCAGAATTTTGACGCGATCTTCTTCAACCAGCGCTCCGGCAATTTTTCCTGATACAGCGGAGGCAATCATTCCCCCCAGAACACCGCCAACCACACGCCCTGTCAGTGCACCAAATGGTCCCAGTGGACTGAACAGTATCCCGCCCGCCACTGACCCGACAGCTCCACCTGCCACACCGGAAGATGCCACGGCAAGATTCCTGATGAACTGCGTACCGGAGATCCGTCCCCGCAACATTTTGATCATGTCAGGGCCAGTTGTGACAGCTACCAGTGCCAGAGATGTCACCAGCGTACCCTTCATCACTTTGTTCAGGGCACTGATATTTCCTGCACCGGTCCCCTTCTGAAGAGCCAGTCGAACAGTCGGGCTGGCAGTCGAAAAATCAATGTGCTTCAGCATACCCTGAACAACACTGAGCCGGTGGAGTTGCTGGGTTGTGACGTAGACAGCCAGTGTGCGGGTGAAGGTTTTTCCTGCCTGGACAGCAGCTGTCTGCAGGGCAGCATCGCGATCGCCGGTGCTGAGCCAGAAGACCGATGCCGTCAGGGCAAAACTGATCCCTCCGGCCGCCAGACTGACAACCGAACCCTCGGCAATATCATAAGTGACCGATTCGATGGTCCCGAACCGGGTGATATTACGGGCCTGAGTATAAGTCAGATGTCCCCGACGAATCAGCCGGGATGCTTCTGCGGGATCGGTTACACCGGGTACTTTACCTTCGCGGATCTTATTCCTCATGGTTTCAACAGCGCCGGCATACTGATCACGGGGGACTTCCAGTTGCATGGGGCCATTATTTCCCATGTAACGATACTGTCCGTTTTGTCCGTCGAATGCCGCACCGACGCTACGGGCTGCAGTTGAACAATATTTCGTCTGGATTTCTGTTCCGCTGACCAGTCTGTCTGCTCCATTTCTGGCATTATTATCACCGAGGATCCGTGCGTTTTTCAGACGGACTCTGTCGACAATATGGTTTCCCCGTTCAGCGGCAAACCCATGTCCCTGCCCTCCGGAAGCAAACATTTTCTCATTTGTACTCCAGGTTTCCGGCAGTTTCATGAGAATCAGACCATTCGCCGTTGCATCGGAAATAAAACCGGTGTAAGAACGTTCATAAATGTCCTGACACAGTGTTTCTGTTTCGCGACAAAGAGAGGAGCAGTACCATTCCGGATCCGGCTTATGATTTTCCGGGGCATGATGTACTTCTGTCAGCCCGCAGGAGGCACAGATACGAAGCTCATCCACGTGGTGGAATGATACAAAACGGCGGCCTTCTGAAAAGGGGTACCAGTCACCGCCGTCCAGGCAACGATCGAGAAAATCGTCATTCGCTTCCGGTGATAAATTCAGGCGGTTCCGGAAGAGGGTTTTCAGTTCATCAGGGGTAAATGACAGGCTCTCTCTCAGCTTTTCGTTGAAACCCGCCATGTTTCTTTCATACCAGGCATTGTCCAGTAGCCAGTTTCCGTCTGCCAGTTCAAATTCCCTCAGTTCTCCCCGGGAAATCCGTTGTGAAATGAGTGTCAGCCAGATGCGCTCCGTCAGCGTTTCAGGAAGGCTGTAATCGTTTTGCAAACTGCTCAGCCACGATTTACTGTTGAGCACCGGTTGTTCTTCCAGTGTCTGGCTGATGGCACAGGTCAGTCTTTTCAGCGCCTGGATCTGGCTGGCCGCCCATAGCAGCGTCACTAATGCAGCCAGCCAGTACAACAACCCGCCCCACCACATCAGTGAGGGTGAAATATCGAACTGCAATGCGATCAATGGTGCGTATGCAGAACACGCCATAAGGAAAAAAGCAGTATAAAAACAGCAGTAATACCCGTTAATTTCCTTGCTGATATCTTCAGGTGTGAGCCCGTTCTGCTGAATGGTTCTTATCTGCACGGGAAGAGCCAGCAGACCAGCGGCGAGAGCGGTGGTCAGAATAAATTTTACAGAGTCAAAAGTATGAGCCTCCAGTGCGATATGTTTACCATCAAGTCCCCACATGAAGCTGATGATCATTCCGGCAATCGTCAGAAATACGCCTGCCAGCCAGCGACTATGGGATAACCGGGTTATGCGTTCAGTGATATAGCCAGCCAGTAAAGCCGGACCGAACAGACACAGCAATATGAACCCTGCCAGCGCAGATGCTGTGCTGGTTAATGCTCTGAACAAAAGGCGAAGAATGGCAAATCCTGCGATCAGCAGAATCAGCGCGCCGACTATCTGTAACATAGTCACTCCGTGATGAATATCATGTTATTGTGAATGCCAGTGAATGTGGCACTGAAGCGTTTTCCCCCGTCCGGATCCCGGTCATGATGACCGGGACCACAGAGAGGCAATGCAGAATTATCAGAAGGTCACATTCAGCGTGGCCTGACTGTTATAACTTTCAGCGCTGCTGCCGTTGATGCTGTGGGCATAACCGGCCTGAACGCCCAGGGTGATATTTTCCCGGACACGGGCTTCCAGTCCTGCCTGCAGATCCAGTGAAGTGCCATTCTGTGAGGGTGAGAACGTCATCCCGCTGCCTGCGGTGGAGGTCCCCACACGCATATCACCCCGGGAGCTGAAGGTGCGGATAACGGAAGGCTGTACCCACCCGTTCACCGGCAGTTCACGCACACTGTGTTTTGCACTGTCACGCAGGGGGGCACGGATGAGGTGCCTTCACCAAAGGTCATATCGTTGTGGCTGCCCAGACGGAAACCGGCACGCACATGTTGTGCACTGCCATGCCCGAACTTCACATAACCGGCGTTGTCCTTACCGTCATCCAGCGAAAGCCCCTGCCAGGTGTACTGCAGCCGTGGCTCCAGCATCAGGTTGTCAGTGATACTGAAGGGCAGACCGGTTTCCAGTGAGCCCAGCCAGCCCCGGCCCCGTGCGCGGAAGTCGTTATTGCCCGATGACGCTTTCATACTGTGGCGGGTTCCCTGTGCCACAATGTCAGCCCACAGGCCGGAGGAGGTGTGTGTCAGGTTCATATATCCGCCCAGGCTGCCGGCATCATCCCGGACCGTGCCGGCGCGGGAGCCGTCATCATCCTTAACATCAACGGAAGAATGGCCTGCAGCACCATACACTCCTGTCGTCAGTGACATACCGGCGACCTCTGTTCTGAGCAGGTCACTCTCCAGACGGACGAAGCCATAGCTGCCGCTGCTTTCCGGCGTGGCCCCACGGGCAATACCGCCGTTGTTATCGTGACCGAGATGGCCGCCCTGAATGCTGAGACGGACGCTGTTATTTTCACCGTTTACACCGGTCTGATGGCTGCGGGAGCCTGCCAGAATCCGGTCATAGTCCATTGCCTGTGTCAGCATGGAGGCATACAGGGGGACTTCAGCACGATAACGTTCTTCACTGCGCAGATACCAGCTCTCATCACTGTCCCGGTTGAGGGTGTAGTTAAAGGCCCCGGCCTGCAGCATATTCCCCTGGACAAAAGCCCCTTCCTCCGTGGTGGCACCGTTAATGGCCTCAACCACCTGAATACCCTTACCGGTGGTCGCCAGCCCCGTACCACTGTTGCCGGCGTTCACCAGATTCAGGATGGTTTTTCCGGTTGCCCTGCCACCGTCAATGACCAGTCTGTCAGCATTGTTCTGCGCCATATCCGGGCGTACACGCAGGCTGATGGTGCCATTCTGCCCGTTCAGGTTTTTCACTTTCAGGGTTGTCGGAACGAACTTCCCTGTGCGGGCGGAGGTGAAATGAATCTGTCCTGCATGGCTGAGGTCATCCACCACCGACTGAACCGTGGCGTTATCGGGGATATTCCAGGTGGCACCGGATGTCAGGGTGACATTCGTGGGGTCAATGGCACCGTTCAGCACTGTGCTGCCGGTCAGCTTCAGGGCCGTGCCGCGCTGAGCGATGACATCCGTGGTGACGGTACTGTCGTTCAGCGTCAGCGTGCCTTCATTCAGGTTGACGGTTTTCTGGGTGAGTGTGGTGTTGCTGACAGTGAGTGTGCCACTTCCTGATTTTTCCACCCTGCCGTTACCGGTAAGAGCGCCTCCCTGCAGGAGTGCATCGCCTTCACGGATGGTCAGGGTATCGTTATTCACCGTTTTCCCGGAAAGGGTAAGTGTGGCACCGTTATTCAGCGTGGTGGTGCCCGCCAGCGAGCCCCCTCTGGCAGTGAACAGTCCGCCATTTACCGTGGTATCCGTGGCCGTATCACCGGCGTTCAGCGTGAATGAACTGCCTTTTTCCAGCATCAGGGCATCCGCCTGACCGCCTCCGATACGGAATGCCGTTCCGTCGCTCCGGGTACCACTGACAGCGGCACCGGAATCGACCAGCAGTACCCCGCCATTCCCCATGGATACGGTGGTGGCGGCACCACCGTTGCGGACATCCAGCGTTCCGCCATCATCCACACGGGTATTAGTGGCTGTGTGTCCGCTCAGCACATCCAGACGTCCGCCATTTTCCAGTACGACATTATCAGCCTTACCCGCCACAACGGAGAATGCTCCCAGGCAGTTTGTGCCGGTGACGGTTGCAGCTGTACTGGTAACCAGTGCACCGCCCGTGTTCTGGGTGACATCAGACGCTTTACCGCCGGCATTCACCTGCAGCTTTCCTTTCTGGTTGATGGTGGTATGCGCGGCAGTTCCTCCTTCCTTAATCACCTGCCAGCCATCACGGTTTATCAGCGTCTCTGTTGCCGTGCCACCGTTGTGTACATACTGGTTACCCCCCTCCAGTCGGGTGTTATGTGCCTCTCCGTGTACCGTCTGGTCACCTCCTGTGTAAATGAGAGTGTCCCGGGCTATCCCCGAAGACCAGATAACCTGCCGGCCATTTTTGTTTATGGTGGTGGATTCAGCAATCCCCCCGACCATCTGACCGGTGGACACATTTTCAGACTCCGGACCACCTTCAGCACCGGTGTTGACGATGGTTCCGGTTGCCTGCCCGCCATGTTTAATGGTCTGGTAGCCAGACTGGTTAATCACCGTTCCGGATGCACTGCCGCCTGCATGTATCCATTGTTCACCACCGTTAAGGACAGTACCGTAAGCCTGCCCGCGCAGATTCTGTCCTCCACCGGCACTGATAACCGTATCCGTGGCACTGCCACCTGCCATGACATCCTGCAGACCGTTTGCGGTGACCGTGGTGTTTCTGGTAGTGCCACCCCGGGCTATCTGCTGACCGCCGGTGTTGTCATCAGAGTCCGGCCCCAGCTCAAGCCCGGTACTGACAGTCACGCCATTAGCTGTTCCGGATACAAACTGGTTGTCATGGTTTACCAGTGTTCCGCCATTCACTGTTTCACCCGGGTGCACAACGATGTCAGCAGACAGCACCGGGAGTGACGTGACCGCGGCAAGAGACAGTGCAACCGCCACACCGCCACGTTTACCCCGTGTGCGGGCCAGTTCGGAGGCAACCACGAAAGCGCCCGTAATGTGATTCCATACCAGCCTGTAGCAGGTATTCAGATGTCGTTTCATCAGCATTTCCTTAATCAGAGTGAGGGTGAATAAAAAAGCCGGTATCCACAGATGTGGATACCGGCAGGTAAAGGGTTACAGTGCCGGAGGTCCGGCTGACGGAAGTTTCTGACGTGTGGCTCTGTTGTTCCCTGAATGTCTTTCTGTACGTATCTGTGCATGTTACTGACAAAGGTTATTATTAGCTTATCGATCGATATAAACGATCGATAAAATAGGTATCGATCGTTTTATTCTATTGTTTGGCTATTGCACGGACAAGAGAGACAGTAACGAAAACAGCGCTTTTGTGAGCAGACTCAGAGGCAGGGAGGACATCATCCACAACAGGTTCAGAAGAAGATCCAGTTCCATACCGCGCGGGCAACAGAGACCACTGTGTCACGGACGGCACGCAGAACCGTGCGTGCAACAGAGGCAACACAGACGCTCTCCGCTGTGTCAAATATCCGGTCCACCGCACCGGTAAACTGCTCACGGGCCTGAGCGCGGACAGATTCCGTGCGCAGCTCGTCCTGCAGGCGGGTCATCAGGGGACTGGCGGCATGGTCGGGAAGCGCTGTCATGAGCGCACTGACCAGCGTATCCAGTTCCCAGCCGGTGCGGGCCGATACGGCCACAACCGGATGTACAGGCCGGAACAGACGGAATACCGCCTCCGTTTTTTCGCGAATGTTCTGTGCCTGTGCGGGAGAGGGCTGAATGCCGGCCATATCCCATTCATGGCAGGGCTCCGTTTTGTCGGCCTGTGTCACCACAAACAGCACCTGCTGATGTCCGCACTGCAGGATGTGTCGCCAGAAATACTCATCCACAGACAGGGCCCGGTCATCGGCTTTAATCAGCCACAGCACCAGGTCCAGTTCAGGCAGAATGTCACGGTACAGGGCTTCATACTCTGCATCCCTGTCCCGGCTCTCGCCCACCCCGGGCAGGTCAGTGATAACCATGCTGTAACCGTGACCACTCAGACGGAAGCGCTGCACTTCCCGGGTGCCGGCGTGAACATCACTGACCGGTGTGACCTCCCCCTGAAACAGGGCATTACAGAGTGAAGATTTACCGGCCCCGCTTTTACCCATAATGCCAATCACGGGCTCGTGACGGGTGAGTTTGCGCAGATGTTCCAGGATGTGACGGGAAAGCGAGTAAGGCAGGGAGGAGAGCGGTTTTTCAATTGCCTCAATGGCATCAGACGGATTCATACATGTATTCCCGGTGAAAAAAGACAAAACCCCGCACACCGGAAAGGTGGCGGGGGATCCACGGAGATAATATCTGTCTGAAATTGTTTGGAATCGATGGGGATGTTGCGTATTAACATGAAGGAGGGCAGGAGTTATCCGTTATTGGGTGATATCCTTCCATGAAAATACGCGGTTATTGTTAAACAGCAGGCTGATTACTCCGTAAAGGAGAAAAATATTCATCTTGCAGCCTGATTATCAGGTGTGTTTATGTTTACTGAGGTGAGTATTTTTCAGTATATTGTCGGGGCAGTCAGTGGGAGATATTAAATTTACGTTTAGAGTTATCTTGCTTCTGCTGTGTATTTTTATAAGAGTGCGCACGTAATGATATCTGTTGATACCATGTTGTTAAGTTTTTCCCTTCCGGGTCATGCGTACTTGCAAAATGGCATCTGAATCGATCACGGTTTGGCCAAACCGTGATCGAATAGAGAGGAATACGCACGTAATGATTAAATGCTTTTGTTACACCATTCTTCCGGCATGAATATTTATCCAGTTCCCTTTTTTATTTGTGTAGTGATACTGTCGGAATAGCGTTCAGTAATGTGAAGTGTCCTGTTAAAAATCTTTAATAAATGTGTCATCCTGGTCAGGAAATATCTGCTGAGATATTATTAGTTGGTGGTGTTTTTACTGAGTAATAGCTGGCTTTTAATTCCTGAACTGAAATACTGTCGCTCGTCAGGGTTTAATTAAAACTGGATGATGATGTGAAAATGAAGGCTGGTTTTTGTGTTTGTCGAAGAAGTGTTATTTTAATCCATTCTCATCATTGGCTGGCGATTATACAGAAGTATTTGAAGAAAAAATGGTGCATTTTATCTGTGCCGGCAGGGAGGGGGATTTTCCTGATATGTCAGTATTAAATGGTTTTTGTTATTTATAAAAATGTCATCCTGTCCATAGAATATTGTACTGAGTACTCAGCATTCAGCGCAGGAACTGTCATCTTCTTTATTTTATTCTTCTTCAGGAGGGCAGTTTTCTGAAAGCGTTACTCCGGGGAAACTGTTTATGTTTATTCCCGGCAGGAAACCCGTACCTGCAATACCCTGGATGATGCTTTTTGCTGGCACGTTGTTGTGTGAAAATTAATCAACATGTGTGCTCCGGAGAGCGCCCGTAGACGCACAGATTCATTCTAACATTCTTTAGCGACAAAATACCGAATGATTATTATTTAATCTGAAAATCGACAGAAATTTTTATCCTGTATTGATTCTGCTGCTATTTTTGCTATTAGTAGCAATAATTGCGGTACTTTATGTTCTGTGTGTTGTGAGGTCATTATGCCATACTTTCAGTATCCTGATGAGTTTCCCCTGAGCTCGCTGCCTCCACTCATTCGTGATGCCGTTATTGAAGCTCAGCAAATCACGCAGGCTCCCCTGGGGCTTGTGGCAGCATCTGCCCTGGGCGCTGTTTCACTTGTCTGCCAGAATCTGATTGATGTCTGCAGACTGAATACACTGCGGGGGCCGGTTTCTCTTTTCTTACTGACGCTTGCTGAGTCCGGAGAACGAAAAACCGCAGTGGACAAATTATTAATGGAGCCCCTGTACCAGCAGGAGATGCTGTTATATTCCAGACACAAAAATGAACTGACGACATGGAAAAATAAGGAAGAGCTTTTAAAGGCGCAGAAAAAAGCATTGTTGTCAAAACTGAATAAAGAACTCCGCAAAGGCGCGGATGAGTCAGAAACGCTCAGACAACTGGAAGCGCTTCAGAAAAACAGAGGGGAAAAACCTGTAAGATATAAATTCATTTTTAATGATGCCACGACAGCAGCAATTAAAGATCAGCTTTGTGGTCAGTGGCGTTCAGTGGGTATCATGTCTGATGAAGCCGGTATAATATTTGATGGGGATACCCTGTCTGAGCTGCCTTTTATTAACAAAATGTGGGATGGCTCCGTATTGTCGGTGGACAGAAAGAATGAACCCGAACAGATGATTGAAAATGCCAGAATGACATTATCCCTCATGGTACAACCCGGTCTTTTTGACCGATATATGGAGCGAAAAGGTTCTGTTGCCAGGGACAGTGGTTTTCTTGCCCGTTGTCTAATCAGTAAACCTGCTACCACGCAGGGGAAACGCTTTATTAACGGAGCTGTGACCCCGGGAGGATCATTAACGGCATTTCATGAACGATTAATGGAACTGGCCAGAGGCAGTATTGAAAAATCCAGTAAGGATGAACGTTATTGTCTGCATTTTTCTCCTGAAGCGCAAAAAATATTTATTGATCACTATAATGTTCTGGAGCAGGATTTGTCTCCTTCCGGACCCTTAAGCCAGTTTCGGGGGCATGTTTCAAAAAAAACAGAAAACATTGCGAGAATTGCTGCGTTATTGCAGTATTTCAGTCAGGGTGAAGGGAAAATCTCTGCCGATATCATGACGTCTGCTGTCGTAATAAGTTCGTGGTACACAGATGAATATAAAAAATTATTTGCGTTACCTGATGAATCTGAACTGCAGCTGCAGGACGCCCGGGAGCTGCTCGACTGGCTCATTGAGGAGTGCCGCGGAGAATGCCCGCCCCGTGTCAGGAAAAATTATATTCTCCAGTGTGGCCCGGGCCGGTTCCGGAACAGGAAAAAGCTGAACGTCCTGCTGAACATTCTTGCATCTCAACTCAGGCTCTCTGTCGTGCAGGAAGGAAAAACCACCTATGTCCTGCTTTCCGAAATAAACAATATCACGCTGCCTGAACTGAATGCGTGCTACAGCCAGAAACTGATAAGATGGCATGAGCAATCCTTTGGCTTATAATGTTCCCTGTTGCTGAGACGGATTATTCAGTGGTGGTATCGCAGTATGCCCGTCACCCCCGCTTCTGCATGAGGGTGACGGAGGAAAAGTAAGTGTGCGGAGGCCCGGGAGCGTTATGAATCAACAGGCGTATAACAGGTACTCGTCAATCATCAGTTCCAGCTCGCGCTTTTCCCGTTTGCGCGCCACAGCCCAGTTTTCAAGCTCTGCATGTGATTTATGCTTTAACTCTTCAGTCCAGGGCTGCATGGAGTGGGCACACATCAGATCATACCAGCACAGCCATATCAGCGTGTGGTAGAGATCACGATCGTCGAAACGCCGGAGCAGGCTGTTCAGCCTGTTTGCCAGCCGGTTTTCACCCAGACGATGTAGCTCACTGAGTAAAACGCCGCCCAGATTAAAATGTGTAAGCAGCATGATTTCATGGGTCTGAATGCTGGTCATTAACCCTTCCTGAATGGCAGGAATGAACGGTGGTGTTCCCGGGTTGACGACCTGATAGAGTCCCTGTGGTGCCACTGAGATGATGGTGCTTTTTTCCGGCAGAAAAAAGTGGGCCAGGGTCAGGCGGTGATAACCATGAAGATGCGGAGACCCCATTCCATGAGCGACGATAAGCCTCGTCACGCTTGTCATCCATTTCTGATGCTGGATGAGCAGCAGCTCACACCGGTTTTCAAGTTTTTGCATAATATTCTCTCCTTTAGCGCGCAGCAAAATGCCTCCGGGGGCCGGATCATGCCTTTGCTGCGGTGGAACGGATAACGGTCAGGAATTACGGACGGGACTGTGCAATACGCGCCTGCAGCCAGGTTTCCACTTCACTTTTCAGCCAGCGGGAACTGCGGCCCAGTTTGATGGGGCAGGAAAGACACCATCCTTGATGAGCTTGTAAAACCATTTATCGGTCAGGCCGGTCAGCTGAGTGATAAACGACATGTCGACCATCTGGTCATCCATCAGTGAAACTGGGGTATTCATGAAAATGTTCCTCCGGATGTTGTTAATCTCAACCGGCGTTGGTGATGAAAACAACGCACCACCTTCCCCGGCATAACAACCGGGGAAAAACGTAAAAAATAATCGGGAATGTGACCGTCAGGAGATAAACGGGGGGATTGCGGTGGCTGAGCCGTACCGGTATGTCGGGTGATTGTTGCGAAACGATGCTTCCGCACGCGCACGTGATAAAGGAGGGAGGACTTTCGTGAGACAAGGGGAAAACTGGCGTTCTGATAATTGCAGAGTTGTTTTTGAAGGCGGTTGTGGTGCATCAGCCCGTGACCTGTGGGCAGGCGACAGGTATCACTGGTGGGATAAGACTGTCTGATTGGTATTATAAATATATAAGAGAGCTCAAACACATGAGTTCATATATGTGAAATAAATCTGTGAGTGTGATCAGCAGACCAGTCTACCCAGTAGCAACAGATTGCGTTGTACTCACAGGGTTATCCCTGATAACTGGCGTATAACCTGCGTACATAAAACGTACCTGCAATGCACCTGAACAGAGTGCATTAAGCATCCGCCTGAGCGGTAAACGTATCCGATCTGGTGAGTGACAGTCTGAGAGCATTCTCAGTAATCGCCCCCTTGTATCCTGGAAATTGGTTAAGAGCGATTAGATTTGGCAAGGTGTATGCATCCAGCAGCTTAACACCTCAGCTAACTGGCTGGTTACCTTCAGGTTGTCGCAATGGCATCGGACATCCGGTGTCGGATAACTAAACGTAGCGTTAAGGCGATATTGCTGAGAGACCGGTTAAGTGGTGGCACGAGAGTAATGAGTCTGGGGAGGGTACCAGAATGCCAGTCTGGTGCGGTATGCCGGCAGTATCACGTTAACCGCATCATAAAGTGATGAGAGGCTAATAGCGGTTAAAACCAGAGCAGTTCCGTCGTTGTTCATCCCGGGAGACGCTGGAAAAAGTGATTTCCCACACACGTTATAAACTTACCCCTGCGGAGCTGGAAGCCTTTAACTCTGCGGTCGATCACCGCCTGGCAGAACTGACAATGAACAAACTTTACGATCGTGTGCCGGCTTCCGTCTGGAAATATGTCACCTGAATCTTGAATCCGCGCTACGATGGCTCCGGTGTTATCTGTGCACCGGAAGATCGGGAACATTAAGCAGTATAACGGCAACAAAGAATTCGAAATCAAAAGGGAATGGTGTACAGAGGGGCAGGCGTTCAGGCATTACCGGCCTGTATCTTCTGAAGGGGACTCGTATTTGTCGGGGCTGAGTATTCCGCTCGATTCGATCACGGATTGGCGGAATACCTGACTGTGATTGATTCAGGTACCATTTTGCAGGGATCCGGTGCGTTACTGTCTGGCACAACAAACGCAGCGGGTCGCTCTGCCCCGCCGATTCCTGATAATCGCTCCCCTGTAACCTACTGCAACAGTACAAATACACTGACGCCTGAAACGGTAACCAGAATCAGCACCAGCAGTAACGTCAGTAAACAGAGCAGACGATCGGTCTTCCGGTAATAACCGAAGGGGTCGACAGCGCCACAATACGGGCAACACACTGTATTATGAGTAATTGCGTTACCACAGTCCCTGCACTTCTTTTTGCGTATCACGATCGCTCCCTCTCCACGCCTTATCCGTAACCTGTTTTTTACATTAAAAAAACAACGCCGGGAATTCAATCGTCAGTCCGGCGACGACCGTTCGGGTTATCACAGAGTGCCTGAGACAGTGTCCTGCCGGAGGTCACCTCAGGGGCTCTGCGCATTTTTTACGACGTGGTTATTCCGTATGAACCATACGGAGATTTAACCATGACCTACAAATACAACCCCTTCTGGCAGCAACGTATTCGTGAGACGGTGCGGCACGCACTGAATGTTCATCCCCGCCTGACGGCATTGCGGGTTGACCTGCGTTTCCCGGATGTACCGGCAGCAACGGACGCAGCTGTGATATCCCGCTTCATCAATGCCCTGAAAGCCCGAATCGACGCTTACCAGAAACGTAAGCATCGGGAAGGTAAACGCGTGCATCCCACAACCCTGCATTACGTCTGGGCCCGGGAGTTTGGGGAGTGCAAAGGTAAAAAACACTATCACCTGATGCTGCTGGTCAACCGGGATACCTGGTGTCGTGCCGGCGATTACCGCGCTCCGGGATCACTGGCCGGGATGATTAAACAGGCGTGGTGCAGTGCCCTGGGAGTGGATGCCGGACGTTATGACACGCTGGCACATTTTCCGGTCAGGCCGGCGGTGTGGCTGGAACGCGATGATGACACCGGCTTTCAGCAGGTGCTGGAGCGTGCTGACTATCTGGCGAAGGAGAGTACCAAAGCTTACGGCACCGGTGAGCGCAACTTTGGCTGCAGTCGTGGCTGAGCCCGACAGACGACTTATCTGACCTTAGTGTGATGACGTGTTCACAGCGACCACACTGATTTTCCCTTCTGAGACTGAACTGAAAACCGCCATTCACACCTGACCACGCTGCCCGTACCGGGACGGCTGTTGCCTGTGTGTCGTCTGGCGCAGAGGAACATATACTATGTACGCAAAATCTTTTCTCGCACTTGATGGCAACGGACGTCTGACCGGTGCCCGTACCGCACAGACTGCTCCTTATGCCCACTACACCTGCCACCTTTGCGGCAGTGCACTCAGATACCACCCGCAATACGACACCGAACGGCCCTGGTTTGAACACACTGACGACGGGCTGACGGAGCACGCGCAGCAATGTCCTTATGTCAGGCCGGAACGCAGAGAAATACGGTTGATTAAACGTCTGCAGCAATTCGTCCCGGATGCCTTACCCGTGGTACGTAAAGCCAGCTGGTACTGCAGGCAATGTCACCACGATTATTATGGGGAGCAGTACTGCACACACTGCCAGACCGGGCGTTTCAGTGATGAGGGGGTAGCAGAATGAACGGTATAAAAACGGGGCTGGGGATCACGCCGGGTGAGCACATTATCAGTGCCGACTCTGCGCTCAGCAGAAATATCCGGCATTGTTTCTGCCTTTCCTGTCATGGTCGGTTGATTCTGCAGACAGATGCTCAGGGGGCGTGGTTTGAGCATGATTTACATGCCCTGAGTGAGCAACAGAAGGGTAAGCGTGCAGCAAGAACCGTATTGACGGGGATGTGTTATTCAGTCGGCAGTGC
>OBVN01000027.1_pt1 | contig 122134 bp, 117 predicted proteins | sample 1476171 | NCBI WGS metagenome assembly OBVN01 (sample SAMEA2580014, study PRJEB22360) | human gut metagenome | biome: human gut; feature: human-associated habitat; material: faeces | place: Denmark | collected 2008/2010
TCTACCTCTGCCTGATAGGAATACATCTGCTTAATGTCTTAACTAAATGACATTGTTGCAGATACTGCTCCTTTTATTACTTCCGCTTTTTAGCGTACTGTTTCTCTATTCACTGATAGAAATGGGACATATCTATATGGAGCTGTATGGAGTTCGTCTGATGGTCGTCAATCTGGGAGCGCTGGTGCTTTTGAATTTTTGTTTTTTGTACCTGTTTGGATATTGGTTCCGTTCTCATAAGCTGGAGCGGCAGCTTGCAGAGTTTCAGATGCAGAATGAGCTGCAGTACAGATATTATGCGGAATTGGAGCAAAAATACAGAGAGTCCAGAAAGATCATGCATGATATGAAGAATCACCTTCAGGCTGTAGAACATTTATATCAGGCAAAAGATGGGCAGGAGCAAGGCGGAGCGTATGTGAAGGATCTGTATCATATGTTGAATCTGTTGGGTGAGAAATATTACAGTTCTAATCGTATGCTGAATATTATCTGTAATGATAAGCTCTCATTGGCGCGGCATCCTGCAGTCGCTATATCCGTGGAAATCGGAGATGTTGATTTTTCGGATCTGCGGGATATTGATATTACGACGATTTTCGCCAATTTGCTGGATAATGCATTGGAAGCGGTGGAGGCTTTTGGAGAGGGAGCCTATCTGAATCTGAAAATACAGGAGGTGCATCATTTCAGGGTGATCAGTATTGTAAATGCAAGCAGACCCGGAATGAAAAAGGAAGGACATATGGGAGTGGGACTGGAAAATGTGAGACGGACAGTAGAAGCGTATCAGGGAACAATGCAGTGTGAAATTGTGGGAGAAGAATATCGGGTCAGCGTGATGCTGCCGGGAAAGGAGGACTCATGAATTTGCTGTTTGAAGTGATCAGTTTATTGATCTGTATCGGGATACCGGTTTTGGGAGGAATTTATTTTGCGGTGAAAGGAAAGGGATATTTTCTTACGTTTCTTACAGGAATTCTGTCTTTTGTGGTGACGCAGATGATTCTGCGGATCCCACTTCTTGGTTATCTGAAGACAAACTGGGAGTGGTTTATGATACTGCCATACAGTCATTATTATATATATATGGCGATTGCGGCATTCTCTGCAGGTGTGTTTGAGGAGACAGGAAGAGTTGTGGGACTTGGTGTCTTGAGGAAAGGAAAAACCAGCTGGATGGATGCAGTGGCATTTGGACTTGGGCACGGCGGGATCGAAGCGGTGTGGATCGGTGTGATTGGAGTCTTGCCGAATGTTCTGAATGAAGATAGCAGCATAAGTGTGGTAGTGTTGCTTTCCGGAGCAGAGCGTTTTTGTGCGATGGCCTTTCACATTTTGTTGACACTGGTCATCATGGAAGGAATCCGGAGACACAAAAAATTGTTTTATTGGCTGATCGCAGTAGTTCTGCATGGATTATACGACTTTTCAATTGCATTTCAGAATACAATCCTGATCTGGGGTGTTCTGATTTTTGGGGTCGTGGCTGCGATGATAGCTTTGATTTTTACAAAACGAAAGTGGAAAGAAGAAAGGGGAACAAGACAATGAAAAAGAATATGAAAAAACTGGCAGTGGGATTCGGCGTTTTCGTGATGGCAGTGGGAAGTCTGATGGGATGCAGCTCTCTGGGAAGCGGAGGAAATGAACAAGGAGAGATCCTGAAAGAACTGCCGGAAGGGTTTGACAAGGAGACAGTAAGAAAGCAGGCAATGGAAGATATTGAGATCGCGCAGTCTAAAGATTATGAGAGCTGGAAAAGCAGGTTTACCAAGGATCTGCAGAGCAGTCTGACAGAAGAATCGTACGATTCCTATTTGAAAATCCTAGAGAAACAGGGAGAATTCAAAGAGTTTGGAAAATGTACGTATTTAGGGCAGATAAAAGATAATAAAAAGTACGGCGGAGTCATTATTGTGGTAAAATATGAAGAAGGCAATGTCAATTACAGTCTTGCGTATGACGAGGATATGAATCTGGTCAGCTTTACGATGTAAGAGAATTGCCCAAAAGGGAAAGGAGGCGACAGTATGGTACATCATATTGTAATGTGGAAGTTCAAACCGGAAATCGAAGAGGAGAGAAAAGCAGACCTCAAAAAAGATATGGAAGCGAATCTGAGCAGTCTGATTGGAAAGGTACCGGGACTTTTAAGTGTATCGTTTGTGAGTGAACCATTTGCGTCAAGCACGCATGATATGGCGCTTGTGACAACGTTTGAAAAAGCGGAAGATATCAAAGCGTATTCTGCACATCCGGAGCATGTCAAAGTAGCGGATACATATGTGCGTCCGTTTGTGACAGAGCGTGCATGTCTGGATTATCAGGACTAGAAGAAAAGTATCGGAGCGGACAGTGCTCCGATACTTTTTTAAAAGGGATATTCCAGTAATTCTGGAAAACGCGTGATTTTGTGAGCATAATGAGTGGGAGAACCGAATCCGTATTCTGCAAAAATAAACGGAATTCCGGCAAAGGTGCAGGCATCGGCATCCCCCTTCGTATCCCCCACATAAACAGCATCTGTGATCTGAGCGCGTTCCATCAGAAGACGAATGTTTTCGCCTTTGGAAAGTCCGGTATTTCCGAAACATTCGAAGTCGGTGATGGCGTTCTCCAGTCCGGTCTTTTTCAGAAAGAGTTCAATATATCCTTTCTGACAGTTGGAGACAATGCAGACAGCATAATTCTGTGACAGTGTTAAGATCGTCTCTTTCACGCCGTCGAACAGAAGCGGTTCTCTGGCATTTTCCAGATAAAATTCTTCGTATTCACAGCAGGACTCCATCACAAGAGCGCGCTGAGATTCTGACAGAGTCGGAAAGAGGTTTGCGGCGATCTCATCCATCGGCTTTCCGAATTCCTGTTTCAGACGGTCCGCGGTAATGGGAGTATCCGGAGGGATCATCAGCTCACTGGCAGCCTGCATCCATGCTTCGGCTACAACACCGGTTGTGTCCCAGAGTGTTCCGTCTACGTCAAGTATCATTGCTTTCATAATATTAGATTCCTCTTCTTTCATTTAAAATCTTCAGAAAATCAAAAAAGATTTCAAGTACAGTATAGCATAGATTCTGCTTGGGAGGAAGAAAAAGAGACGTTGGAAAGCATTTGGTATCTGTGCTATAATGAACAAAGTTTTTAACTGCTTTAGACAGGAATAAAAAGTAGAAAGAGGTACATAAGATGATACGTTTTGCAACAGAAGAGGATGCACAGGCATTGCTTGCGATTTATGCATATTATATTGATACAGAAATCACATTTGAGTATGAATTACCGACAGAGGCTGAATTTCGGAAAAGGATTCGGACTGTCTTGGAAGAATATCCATATCTCATTTATGAAGATGCGGGAAATATCCTTGGATATGCCTATGCGCACCGCCATTTGGAACGGGCTGCATATCAGTGGAATGTGGAGCTGACCGTGTATCTGCATCCGGATGTTGTTTCCAGAGGGATCGGGAGAAGATTGTATGAAGAGTTACTTCGGATTCTTACAGAGCAGGGAATCTGCAATGCATACAGTCTGATCACCCGTCCCAATGAAAAAAGTGAAAAGCTGCATGAAGCGATGGGATTTACCCTGATGGGAGTTTTGAAAAATACAGGCTATAAAAACGGCAAATGGCGGGATGTCAGCTGGTATGAAAAGCAGTTAAACCCATATCCGGAACATCCGGTTCCATTTCGAAAAATTGATGAATTATATAGAAAAGAAGAAAATTTTGGATGATCCAGATGATCTTCCTGTATTTTAGTTTGATAAAGTTCACCGTCTATTTATATAGGATACGATCTCGTCTGGTAACACAGATGCAGTCGATACTGTGATCCATACAGAAGTGCTCAATACTGTGGCAGATTTCTTCTTTTGTAGGTTTTTGATCCTTAAAAATGATAATTTCTTTTTTCATAAACAGTCCTCCTGATTACAGATATTCTGGAATTATTCCGAAAGAAGATGATAAAGTTTCAGACAGTTTTTTAGCTGTTGTGCAGCAAAATCATCCATTGGACACAGTGGGAGACGGCAGGGACCGACCGAAAGTCCCATCATGTTCATGGCAGTCTTGACTGGAACCGGATTGATGTCAGAGGTCAGCGATTCCAGGAGTGCTTCAATATTCGAAAGAACGGAGATTACACCCTTTGCTCCAAGAGCAAGGGCAGATACAGCCTGGTCGTCATTTCCACAGTAGATATCAAGGCGATCACGATAACGGGAAGTGATTTTTGCAAGCTGCGAAAAATTTCCACTGGCCTCCTTGACAGCTGTCACATTTGGAATTTCCAACAGTTCCTCATTTTGCGCGTTTTTACATAAAAGTTGTGCGTGGCTTGTGTTATTAGAACCAGCACCTGCAATTACAGGGATTCTTCCATTGACAATTCGGCAGGTGAACTGAATCAGACGCAGATGTTCTTCATCGCTTAAACAGGCAGATTCTCCGGTTGTTCCAGCGACTACGATGGCATTCGTATGATGTGAAATCTGATATTCTAAAAGTTCTTCCATTTTTTTATAAGAAATAGAACCATCCATGTTCATAGGGGTAATAATTGCTGTTGCAGAACCTTTAAAGACAGAAGTATTCATTTATTGTTCCTCCTCTAAATACTGTTTTATTAGGCTTTTCTCTATGGTAAACTGTCTTTTGTAAAAAAGGTATTAAGAAATAGAAAGAGTATATGAATAAAATATGAAATTGACAAAATGAAAACAAATTGATACAATGTATTAATATAATAACACAAATGAGGTGAGAGAAATGAATGAGGATCTCGTTCTTGCGATTACAATGTTGATTATTTTGGCGCTTGTAGTGCTGTTTATCCAGATTTCCCAGCAGATTAAGGTGAAACGGATTCAAAAAATGAAGATTCAGAGGCGGTTTGGAGAGATACCTGATATGGAGGAAGTACTTCCGATCGAGAGGATCAGTGTCTACCATAAACACCAGGGAAGAGAAGATGTGGATCAGGTAACCTGGTCGGATCTTTCTATGGATCAGGTATTTCAGCGGATTGATCAGTGTGACAGTGCAGCAGGAGAGGCTGTACTTTACAACATGCTACACTGTACAGATAACGGGCAGGCGCAGTGGAAAGACTTGCTGAAGTACTATGAGGAGCAGGCGGAACCGCGTAAAAAAGCAGAAGCAATCCTGATTTCCCTTGGAAAGAGAGAAGGGCTGTATTATCTTCCGGAGTACGTGGATACACTTCAGGCAAGTCACGTGGGCTCTGTGTTCTTTTATCGCCTGCTTCAGATCCTTCTTCTGGGAAGTATTGTGGGCGGACTGTGGAATATTCAGATCCTGCCGCTGGCAGGCGTGATGGCAATTGTCAATATTGCGGTTTATATTATGACGCGAATGAAATATGAGCAGCAGATGAGCATGATGGAATTGATCGTACTTGTGATTGATGCCGGAAAGCGGCTTACAAAAGAAAAATGTGCCGGTCCTGTACAGAAAGAACTGGAAGAGAAGTTAAAAGAACTGGGAAAACTGGATAAGCTGATCGGAAAGATGTCTGCTATGAGGCGAAACAGCTATTCCAGCGATCAGGGGGTGTTTCTGGATTACCTGTTCGGGATCACACTCTGGCAGCTTATATCCTATGAAAAGAGTGTGAAATGGCTGGAGAACAAACGAGAGAGTTATCTGCAGCTGTTTGAAGAGATCGGGCGCCTGGATGCGGCAATCAGTATCGCATCTTTTCGGAAAAGTCTTCCGTTTTATACTGAGCCGGAGTTTCATTCTGAAAGATCTGTACACATGGAAGAGATGTATCATCCTCTGATCGAAGAACCGGTGAGCAATTCCATGGACTGGAGTCGAAACTGTATTATCACAGGCAGCAATGCATCCGGAAAATCGACATGGATCAAGGCAGTGGCAATCAATCTCATTCTTGCCCAGACAATCTGTACCTGCACGGCAAAGCGGTTTCAGATGCATCCGGGACAGATTATGACTTCCATGGCAGTGAGGGATGACATCATGAAGGGGGAGAGTTATTTTCTGAAAGAAATGAAATATCTAAGAAGAATGCTGGAGCGCTTTTCAGAAGAGAAGCTGACGATCTGCATTATTGATGAGATCCTGAAAGGAACCAACACGAAAGAGCGAATTGCGGCATCCAAAGCGATTCTGGATTATATGCAGAGACAGAATTGTCTTGTGATGGTTGCGTCCCATGATTATGAATTGACAGTATTGCTGGAAGGTACTTATGAAAACTATCATTTTACAGAGCGGATCGGAGAGGATGATATTTATTTTGATTACAGGCTGTATCCGGGAGCTGTGACATCTGGCAATGCAATCAAGCTGTTGAAATTCATGAAATTCCCGGAAGAGATTGTGACAGAAGCAAAGCAACAGGTTACAATGGAATTGGCAGATTTGCAGTAAAAATACATAGAAAACAGAAAAAATATATATAAATCCAACAACAATAATAAAGAAAGTGTTAAAATTTTGTAAAAAATGAATTGACACCCGGCATGATATAACGTATAGTTGACTTGTGTACATAATTCTGTGTCAAAAATAAAAAAGGGAGGGAAAATTTATGAATCTTGACAAAATTTTTCACTTGAAAGAAAACAACACAAATGTCAAAACCGAGATTCTTGCCGGTGTCACAACATTTATGACAATGGCCTATATTCTGGCTGTAAACCCGAATATTCTGGCAGAGGCAGGAATGGATCACGGAGCGGTCTTCACAGCGACAGCTCTGGCAGCGTTCATCGGTACGTTATGTATGGCAATCTTTGCAAACTATCCGTTTGCACTGGCGCCGGGAATGGGACTGAATGCGTACTTTGCATACACGGTTGTACTCCAGATGGGGTATTCCTGGAAGGTCGCGCTGGCAGCAGTACTGGTAGAGGGTATTATCTTTATTCTGTTATCACTGCTGAGTGTGCGCGAGGCAATCTTTGATGCAATCCCGTATAATCTGAAAAAGGCGGTGTCGGTCGGAATCGGCCTGTTTATCGCATTTATCGGATTGCAAAATGCGAAGGTTGTGATCGGAGGCTCTACGCTTTTAAGTCTGTTCTCTTTAGATGGATACAATAAGAATCTGGCTGCGGCAGCAGGGGGCAAAGATTTCGTAGCGGCAAGCATGAATGATGTGGGGATCACAGTGCTGCTGGCAATCATCGGAATTATCATTACCGGAATCATGGTAGTCAAAAATGTAAAAGGAAATATTTTATGGGGAATTCTGATTACATGGGTATTAGGAATTATCTGTCAGTTTGCCGGACTGTATGTTCCGAATCCGGAGCTTGGATTTTATTCACTGCTTCCTGATTTCAGTGCAGGAATCAGCATTCCAAGTCTTTCTCCGATCTTTGCAAAATTCAGTTTAGAAGGCGTGCCGATTCTGGAATTTGTTGTGATCGTATTTGCATTCTTGTTTGTAGATTTGTTTGATACACTGGGAACTTTGATTGGAGTTTCTTCTAAGGCAAATATGCTGGATAAAGACGGAAAGCTTCCAAGGATCAAAGGAGCGCTCCTGGCGGATGCAGTTGGAACAACAGCAGGAGCAGTACTCGGAACCTCTACAACAACGACATTTGTAGAAAGCTCTTCCGGTGTTGCAGAAGGAGGACGCACAGGATTGACTGCAGTAACGACTGCTGTTTTATTTGGTCTGTCCTTGTTCTTGTCACCGATCTTTCTGGCAATTCCATCCTTCGCCACAGCGCCGGCGCTTGTGATTGTAGGATTTTACATGCTGAGTGCAGTGACAGATATTAATTTTGCAGATGCAGCCGAGGGAATCCCGGCATTTATCTGTATCGCAGCAATGCCGTTTTTCTACAGCATTTCTGAAGGAATCTCTATGGGAGTTCTCTCCTATGTATTCCTGAATCTGCTGACAGGAAAAGCGAAAAAGATCAGTCCGGTTATGTATGTACTGGCAGTCTTGTTTGTATTGAAATATCTGTTGATTTAGCATCAGAGAGAATTTTAAATGTCCGAATAACCTTGTTGAAAGGTTGTCCGGACATTTTATTTTCGAATCATATAATATGTTTGATGGTTCTGGCGGATTTCAGATATCAGATGCTGCCGGAGCATATAAGGCAGCAGAGAATCTAAAAATTGTTTTGGATCGGTGACCTGGATACGTTCACTGGAAAATGGCTGTTTTGCGTACAGATCTTTGACTGCTTCTTCTAATTCCTGACGTGACAGTTGTTTTTGTTTTTTCAGAGCTTTCTGAATTCTGGAGACACCCTTTGAAAAGAGCAGGTTGGATAAGTCCTGCTGCTGTCTCTGACTGCGCCAGAGTCCCCAGCCGTAAATAAGAGCGGTGGCAGCGGCGAATAACAGAACAAAGGGAATATATTGAAGAAAAGACATATCAATAAACCTCCTTTAGCTCGATCAGATGATGATCCTTTAAAATCTCCAGAAACCGGATCAGACGGGCAAGTGGTTTTTCCATTTTTGGAAACTGTGACTGCAGATCCAGTGAGAGCTGATGTACGGTTTTCTGATCATTGATTGACTGCCAGAGAAAGCTGCCGTAGTCATCCAGCTTGATCGCGCTTACCTTTGGACGTTTGAAAAAGCGCTGTGCGATCCGGTGATAAAATCCTCTCCATTCGATCATGACCGTAACCTGACCTTTGTCGTTTGTTTCATACTCGATCTCAGGATTTTTGACGACAATAAAATCCATATAATTCTGATTTGAAATCTTCTTTTTCTTTGACATAATGTCTCCTTTTTAAAATAATAAAGAATAAGTACAGCCTGTCTTTCGACAGGCCGTATCTTCTGTTTTCTGCTGTTTCAGTGAATGGAATAAAAATTATTCGCTTTTCTTTCCGCCTTTGATACATACTCTTGCGAGATATAATAAAAGCAGGATAAATACAATTAAGCTTCCGATTTCTCCGATTGAGAATTTTTTGGAGAGATCGATGATCTTATCTAATTTTGCAACGGCAAAGATTGCGAGGATGACACCCATCAATCCTTCTCCGGCGATCAGACCGGATGTGAAGAGGATTCCGTGATCCACGCTTGCCTTTTTCTCTTTTTCAGAGACGTTTCGTTTGTCCATGAACAGACGGACAAGTCCGCCGGCCATAATTCCGGCATTTAAGCTGAATGGAAGGTACATACCGACTGCAAACGGCATTACCGGAACTTTCAGGATTTCCATGACGATTGCTACACAGACACCAATCAGGATCAGTGACCATGGAAGTTCTGCGCTCATGATACCTTCTACCAGCATTTTCATCATCGTTGCCTGTGGAGCAGGGATCGCTTCAGATCCATATCCCCATGCATTGTCCAGAAGCTGCAATACAAATCCGATCGCAGCAGCAGAAACAACGACACCGATCATCTCACCGATCTGCTGTTTCTTTGGAGTTGCACCGACAATAAATCCGGTCTTCAAATCCTGTGAACAGTCTCCGGCAATCGCTGCGATGACACAGATAATACCACCAATTGCGATGGCACCAGTCATACCTTTCACTCCGGTTGTACCGGTAGCTTTCAGAAGTAATGTGGCGATCAGAAGTGTTGCGATCGCCATACCGGATACCGGGTTGTTGGAAGATCCGATGAGTCCTACCATACGGGAAGAAACGGTTGCAAAGAAGAATCCAAATACAATAACGATCAGAGCGCCGATTGGATTAACCGGGAATGCCGGCACCAGCCAGATGGCAATTCCGATCACCAGGATCATAACAAGTAAGAATGGCATCGGAATGTCCTGCTCTGTACGCAACGTGGAGGCACTGCTTTTCTTTTTCATACTCTGCATTGCCTGTTTAAAGGTCTTCGCAATGAGCGGAAGGCTCTTGATCAGACTGATCACACCACCGGTCGCAACAGCACCTGCACCGATATATTTGATGTAAGTTCCCCAGAGATCACTTGGAGCCATCTGGGCAATCGGATCGGTCCCAGGGAAAATTGCCTGTGCATCTGCACCGAACAGTGCGATGGCAGGCATCAGTACAAACCAGCTCAATGTACTTCCGGCCAGCATATAGCTGGAAATCTTCGGTCCGCAGATGTAACCGACACCTGCCAGTGCAGGGAGTACCTGGACTCCAACAGAAGAACCGGCATAGGCTTTGATGTCATATCCAATCTCACTTGGGAAGACTTTCAGTCCGTCTGCGATAAATTTGTAAGCGGCAGCGATTCCCAGACCGGAGAATACCGTACCTGCTTTGCTTCCGCCTTCTTCTCCGGCAAGAAGAACTTCTGCACAGGCAGTACCTTCCGGAAACGGAAGTGTGCCGTGTTCTTCTACGATCAGTGCCTGACGCAGAGGAACCATAAAAGCAACACCGAGAAGACCACCTACTAATGCAACAAGAAAGATTGTGATCATACTCGGAGAATCGATCGTTCCTTCTTTTGCCCACAGGAAAAGAGCAGGGAGCGTAAAGATTGCTCCGGCTGCAACGGATTCACCGGCAGAACCGATCGTCTGGACAAGGTTATTTTCCAGAATGGAGTCTCTGCGAAGGATGACGCGGATGATTCCCATGGAAATAACCGCCGCCGGAATAGAGGCGGAGATCGTCATACCGACACGCAGACCCAGATATGCATTCGCCGCACCGAAAACGATGGCGAGCAGAATACCAATCAGGAGAGAGGTTACCGTAAACTCCGGTACGACACGGTCGGCCGGGATATACGGCTTGAAATTATTTTTGTTATCAGACATGTATAAATTTTTCCTTTCTTTTCTCAAAATCTCTTTCCCAATCCATCTGAAATTACAGCAAAATCTATTATATCAGAGCATCCCTGCATTCCCCAGAGAACGCGGGGATGTCATAATATCAAAAATAAGGATATGTTACTGGTTACAGTAACAAGTCTATGCAAGTTTTTTTAAGACATCTGTCAAGAGCTCATAGAACCGTTCGAAAGAATCCAGCGGCAGATGTTCATCCGGTGTGTGGCATCCGCGGATCGTAGGGCCGACTGCAATGGCATCTAGTCCAGGGATCGCATCAGAGAAAAGTCCACATTCCAGACCTGCATGGATGGCTTCGATCTTCAGATCATCGTGGAACAGTTCTTTGTAGCTTTGCACAAAAACATCGCGGATCGGAGAAACTTCTGCAAAACTCCAGCCCGGATACTCGCCGTGCATGCTGACTTCGAAACCGAAGGTTTCTGCCAGAAGACAGAGCTTTTCTTTGAGTGCGCTCATCAGTGTGGCAACAGAAGAACGTGGTGCAAATACAAGGGATGCACTTGTCTCATCAGTTGCTGCAATTCCGAGATTTAACGAAGTGACTGTAAAACCGTCCAGGTTCATGTTGCGGAATTGTACACCGTTTGGCGCAAGACACATTGCCGTGATAAAGGCTTTTCCATCCTCGGCAGAGATCACATCTGCAGTTCCGTTTTCTGTGCTTACAAGGAACTGAAATGCCGGCTCATACGGACAGATCTCGGATGAAAAGTCAGCAGAGAGTGCCAAAGCCAGATTTTCCGCATTTTTTGCAGCAACTTCATCAGAATAGAACAGAGTTGCGGATGTCTCACGAGGGATGGCATTGTCCTTTGTACCGCCGTTAAAATCAACTAAAAGGGCATCGGTATTGTGGAACAGATGATTGATCATACGAGCCATCAACAGATTGGCATTCTGATGTTCTTTGTTGATATCTGTTCCGGAATGTCCGCCCAGAAGTCCGGTCGCCTCCAGATGGAGCAGCATCCCTTCTTTTTTACTGCGGGTGATTGGACGGGTGAGAGCGAAACGAAGTCCTCCTGCACAGCTGACTGTGGCAACTCCCTCGTCCTCGGAATCCAGATTGATCATGGTACGAGCGGAAAGAAGGGATTTATCCAGTGCTTCTGCTCCGTTCAATCCGATCTCTTCCTGTGTAGTGAACACACATTCCAGTGCTGGATGTGTCAGTGTATCGTCATCTAGGATCGCAAGCATGCATGCAACGGCAGCTCCGTTGTCCCCGCCAAGGGTAGTGCCGTTTGCGGAGAGTACGCCGTCTTTTATGATCAGATCCAGAGGGTCTGTTGTAAAATCATGTGCAACGCCTGCGAGTTTTTCACATACCATGTCCGTATGCCCCTGCAGCATAACGGCCGGTTTTTCTTTAGCCCCTGCGCTTGCCGGCTTTTTGATGATCACATTGAAAAGTGCATCCCGGTGATACCACAGATTTCGTTCTTCGGCAAATGCCACGAGATAGTCACTGATTGCTTTCTCGTTGGCAGAGCCACGAGGAATGGCACTGATGTCTTCGAAAAAGTGAAATAATTTTTCTGGTTTGTATCCTGTGATTTTATAATTCATAGATCATACCTCTTTTCTAATATAAATATCATTCATTCTATTCTAGCATTTTTAGCGTGGTAAAGCAAGAAAATCTTAGAAAATGAAAGTGGTTCAGCGGAAAATCAAAAAAGCCGGGAAAGACAGGAAACGAATAGGAAGAGGAGGTTCTGCATACATTTTGGATAAGAGGCGTATAACGGCAGTGCAGAATATGAAAAGAGAAGCAGAAAAAGAAAAGTTAAGAGAACGGTTTGCGGCGGCTGCAAATATGCCAAAGGATGTGGTGTTAGGGGCATCTGTCGTGACTGTGATCGGAAACGGGGAAATCAGTATTGAAAATTACCGCGGAATTTTAGAATATACAGGAGAGCTGATCCGGGTACAGACGAAAAAAGGGCAGATCCAGGTACACGGAAAGGGACTGCAGATTGAGTACTATCTGAATGATGAGATGAAAATAACAGGGAAGATCCATACCCTTGAATATGAAATGTGAGGTAAACAGCAATGCAGAGAATCCTGCGTTTTTTGAGAGGATATGTAAAAATCAGAATAAAGGGATACTCCCCGGAGCGTTTTTTAAATCTGTGCAGTCATCATCAGATCGATATCTGGGGACTTCAGCCCTGTAAAAATTCTTATGAGATGTATGTAAAGCTGAAGGATTTTCGGAAAATCCGTCCTATCGTGAGAAAAACGCGCACGAAGGTCGTTTTAGTGGAACGCTTCGGCATGCCATTTTTTCTAACAAGATGTCAGAGCAGAACATGGTTTCTCGCAGGAGCTGTGCTCTGTATACTCCTGTTGATGTTCTACACTTCGTTTATCTGGGATATCCATTTTGAAGGAAATGAAAAATGGACGGATGAAGTACTGCTTCAATTTCTGGAGCAGGAGAAGATCACACCTGCCATGCCAAAAGGGAAGGTAGACTGCGCGGATATCGTGCGGAAGATTCGGCAGAAATATGATGATATTGTGTGGGTCTCAGCCTCCATCGATGGAAGCAGGCTGAAAATACAGATCAAGGAGAATGAAGATACGTTTCAGGAGGTGCAAAAGGAAGAAAAACCCTGTGATCTGATCGCAGAACAGGACGGGGTGATCACAAAGATGGTGACACGTTCCGGAGTTCCCATGGTGCATGTCGGGGATCAGGTGAAAAAGGGGGATATCCTTGTGTCAGGCAGAATCGAGGTGTGCAATGATGCAAAAGAGGTGGTAGAATATCAGTATGAGCAGGCAGATGCGGATATTAGGGCAGACACGCAGACAGAATATGAGGATGAAATCAGCACATACTATGAAGAAAAGAGGTATCAGAACCAAAAACGGATGCAGGTTTTTGTGGAATTTAAAAACTGGGAATGTCATCTTGGAAGTGTGAAAAATTCTTTTCCGAAAAGTGAACAATATGTGATGAAACGTCAGGTGACCCTGGGAGAAAATTTTCATCTTCCACTATTTTATGGGGTAAAAGTTGCAAAATCATACCAGATAAAAGAAAAAAGATATACAAATGAAGAAATTCAAAAGAAATTGAGCGAAAACTTCAAACAATTTTCAAAGGAATTGAAGGAAAAAGGTATTCAAATACAGGGAAATAGTGTTAAAATACACATAGGCAAAAAATCTGCGGTTGCAAAAGGGAGCTTATACCTGAATGAAGACATTGCAAAAAAAGCAGATACAGAAATATTAGAGATTGAAAGGAATAAGAAGGATGAGTCTTTCAGAACTGATGATTGATATACCGGCGGAGCACGAGAGAAATGTGTTCGGGCAGTTTGATGCGTATGCAAAAAAGCTGGAGCGGACGTTTCATGTGACACTGATCGCCAGAGAAGGCAAAGTGAAGATATTAGGTGAAGATAAAAATGCAGAGAAGGCAAGGCGGGTATTGGATCAGCTTGCTGCTCTGTCAAAAAGAGGAAATGAGATTACGGAACAGAATGTAGATTATGCCATGTCACTGGTCTATGAGGATCAGGAGGAGGCGATGGTGGAGATGGATCGGGAACTGATCTGTCACACATTGCAGGGAAAACCGATCAAACCGAAGACGCTGGGACAGAAGCGTTATGTAGATGCCATTCGGGAAGGAATGATCACGTTTGGGCTGGGACCTGCGGGAACCGGAAAGACCTATCTTGCCATGGCTATGGCGATCACAGCGTTTCAGAGAAATGAAGTGAGCCGTATTATCCTTACCAGGCCTGCGATAGAGGCAGGAGAAAAACTGGGATTTCTTCCGGGAGATCTTCAGAGCAAGATCGATCCCTATCTGCGTCCTCTTTATGATGCATTGTATCAGATCATGGGAGCGGAAAGTTTTGCAAAAAATTCAGAAAAAGGTCTGATCGAGGTTGCACCTCTTGCTTATATGAGAGGAAGAACACTGGACAATGCGTTTATCATTCTGGATGAGGCACAGAATACGACGCCGGCACAGATGAAAATGTTTCTGACAAGGATCGGATTTGGTTCCAAAGTCGTGATCACCGGAGATGCCACCCAAAAGGACCTTCCGGCAGGAACGGTTTCCGGTCTGGATGTAGCAGTCAAGGTGGTAAAAAATCTGGAGGGGATCAGCATCTGCACACTGACGAGCAAGGATGTGGTGCGGCACCCGCTTGTACAGAAGATCGTAAAGGCATATGAAGAGTATGAAAAGAAGAGCACCCGTACAAAGGGCGGTACAAAAAGGAGAAAATCATGAGTTTGTATTTAGAAGAAGAAGGAGAAATCACACTTCCGTTTGAAACGAAAGAAGTGGCAGATCTGGTGGTGGAAGCCGCATTGGAATATGAGGGATGTCCTTATGAAGCAGAGATCAATCTGCTGCTGACCACAGACGATGAGATCCACCGGATGAACGAGGAGTTTCGTCAGATCGACCGGGCAACGGATGTTTTGTCGTTTCCGATGCTGGAATATGAGACTCCGGGAGATTTCTCGTTTGTGGAAGAGGAGGCCGAAGCATTTAATCCGGAATCTGGAGAACTGATGCTTGGTGACATTGTTATTTCCAAGGAGAAGGTACTTGCACAGGCAGAGGCCTATGGACACTCACCGAAACGGGAATTTGCATTTCTGATCGCACACAGTATGCTTCATTTGTTCGGATATGATCATATGGAAGAAGAGGAGCGTCTGGTCATGGAAGAAAGACAGCGTGAGATCATGGAAAAAGTCCAGATTTTAAGGGCGTGACGGAGGAGACGGATGGCAGATATACAGAAGAACAAAAGAAGAAAAAAACAGTCGAAAGAGAATGAATTTTTGATACAGGGAGCAATCCTTGCAGCGGCGGCAGTGATTGTAAAGATCATCGGGGCATTGTACCGGATTCCGCTGACCAATATTATTGGAGATGAGGGAAACGGATTTCTCGGATATGCATATGAGATTTATGCGATGGCACTGATGCTGTCCTCCTTCAGTCTTCCGATCGCGGTATCCAAGCTGGTCTCCACAAAGATGGCGATGCACCAGCCAAGAAACGCCTTTCGAATTTTTAAATGTGCAATGATGTTTGCGGTTTCCGTGGGGGCAGTTGTGGCACTGGCAATCTTTCTGGGGGCAGATATGATCTCCAGACATCTGATGGAATCGCCGCTTAGTGTCTATACACTCAAGGTGCTGGCTCCGGCGCTGTTTATCGTGGCAGTGCTCGGTGTAATGCGCGGATATTTTCAGGGAATGGGAACTATGGTTCCGACTGCGATCTCCCAGGTTTTGGAGCAGATCATCAATGCAACAGTCAATATCGTAGGAGCCAGCATCATGATCAAAGTGGGGATGGCAGCTGCGAAAAAGCAGGACAATCCTTTGCTTGAACCGGCCTATGGGGCAGCGGGAGGAACGGCGGGAACGGCTACGGGAGCACTGGTCGCACTGTTGTTTTTGATGTTTGTGTTTGTACTGTTTCAAAAAGTGATGATGCGGCAGATGAGAAGAGACCGCACGAAACATCAGGATGGATATGGGCAGATTTTGAAGGTTCTTCTTTTGACGATCGCCCCGATCCTGTTCAGTACGGCAATCTATAATATCAATCAGATTATTGACCTGACCTTGTTTGCAAAGATCATGGCAGCACAGGGAGTTACCTTGAAAGAATATATCATTCCACAGGGAATTTACACAGGAAAATACAATACGTTGATCAACATCCCGCTTGCGATGGCGAACGGACTTGCAGCATCTGTTATTCCGGCACTGACAGCGGCAGTTGCCTCCAGAAACCGGACGCAGATGCAGAATAAGATCAATCAGACGATCCGTCTTACCATGCTGATCGCGATTCCTTGTTTTGTGGGATTTGTGGTACTGGCATCGCCGATCATGCAGTTCCTTTACGGAGATTCCAGAACGGAGCCTGCACTGATGCTGGCATCCGGGGCGATCACAGTTGTGTTGTACAGTTCCTCAACAGTTACAAACTCGATTCTGCAGGGACTGGACCGGCTGACTGCACCGGCAAAGAATGCGCTGATTTCACTGGGGATCCATCTTGTGGCAGTCCTTTTGATGCTGGTTGTTTTCAAATGGGGGATTTATTCTCTCGTATTCAGTAATGTGATCTTCAGTTTTTGTATGTGTGTACTGAATATGAAGGATGTATATAAGGCAAGTGGATTCAGACAGGATTTCAAGACCTGTTATATCAAGCCGTTTCTGGCAGCTTTGATCATGGGAGTGGCGGCATTTGTGTCCAATAAGCTTCTTAGCGCCCTGATGCCGGGAAGATTTCTGGCAAATGGACTTTCTATCATCATTGCCATGCTGGTGTACGCAGTGGCGGTGATCCGGGTAGGAACGCTTTCCGAGTCAGATATGCTGGCACTTCCAATGGGCGGACGGATCTTAAGAGTCTGCAAACGTTTTAAGATTTTTCCACAGGAGAGAGACCTGGACGATGATGATGACATTGAATATCTGGATTGACAAAATCAAGTGAACTGAATAAAACCGGTACAAAGAGCCAATACTGTATGAAAAAAGGAGTCGGACTTTTATGAAGAAGAAATACTGTATTGGCTTTTTTGTGGTCTTGTTTGTGTTTGTCAGTCTGCTCGGAATCGGATATCAGGTGAGTTACCAGTATGTGATGGACAGGCAGATGGCGCGGCAGCAGGATAAACAGCAAAGAAGTGTTGCCGTGAAAGGGGAAGCAGAAAAAAATGAAGGATATTATCTGGCAGAGCTGCATGGCTATGTGGTCGTCTATCTGTCTGATCAATCTACAATTTATGAATTTACAGACATTCCGTTTGAAGAACTGCCGAAAGAAGTGCAGACAAATGTAAAGCAAAAAAAATATGTTGAAACAGAGGAGGAACTTTACGCATTTCTGGAAAATTATTCCAGCTAAAAAACAGCGGGGTAGACGAAAATCGAGAAATAGTGTAAGATGGAGAAAGAATTTTTGGGAAAGGATAAGATTATGGACGAACAAAAGGTAAAAAGAATCAATGAACTGTATAGAAAATCAAAAGCAGAAGGACTGACTGATGCGGAAAAGAAAGAACAAAAGATTCTCAGGCAGGAATATATTGATGCATTCAAACGCAATTTGAGAAGTCAGCTCAATAATATTGATGTGGAAGAAAAAGACGGTACAATCGTCAATCTGGGAGAGAAATTTGGAAACAAAGCGGGACATTAGAAAACAGATGTTATGCGCCAGAGACCGGCTGACAGACAGAGAGTGGGAGACATACAGTGACAGGATCACAGAGCAGGTTGTCTCCCATCCTTTATTTGTGCAGGCGAAAGAAATCTGGTGTTATGTATCTATGGGAAAAGAAGTGTGTACAGAACAAATTCTGGTAAGTGCGTGGAGAGCGGGAAAAAGAACCGCAGTGCCTAAAGTGACCGGAAAACGGGAGATGAAGTTTTACTACATAGAATCGTTGAATGATCTGGAAACAGGAGCGTTTGGAATTTTGGAGCCGAAAGAAGAGAAAAAAGGGGCAGACTGCTGCCTGGAAAAATCGGATCTCTTGATGCTTGTTCCCGGCGTTTCGTTCGATCCGGCGGGAAGAAGGATCGGATATGGAGGAGGATTTTACGACACGTATCTTCAGAAAATGGAAGGATGCCATACGTTTGGACTTGCGTTTGAGGTGCAGATGGCAGATCAGATTCCTGCTGAGGCACATGACATTCGGATGGAATATGTGATGACAGAAAAGAGGTGCTGGAAATGCTGACAGGATTACCGAAAGATCCGATACTTCTTCTGAGCGTGGTAAATACAAAACTGAGAGATTATTATCCAAGCCTGGATGCTCTCTGTGATGATATGGACGTTTCAAGAGAAGTGCTGGAGGAAAAACTCGGCATGATCGACTACAGATACGATGCAGAAAAAAATCAGTTTGAATAGTGGATGAAAGGTAAGGCAGGGAAATATCCCTGTCTTTTGAAATTTTATAAACTTAGAAGGTTTTACTGGATAAATGCAGGAAATTAATGCTATAATACTTCGGACTGCATGCAATGTGCAGACGGCTTCAGTGTTTTGGCTTAATAAGGAACAATGTGCAATTCATTGGCAGCTTATCCCTGAGGTAAGGCGGACAAAATTTCAGATACCATTGCAGAGAATTCTGTGAGAAGGTGAAATGGCGGGAGATGCCAAGCCCTAAGACTTGCTGAAGTCATCTTACGATTTCTTGATAAGAAGAAAGAGAAAGGGGACGAGGTAGATGAAGACCTGATCATGACCTTTTATCAATAGAGCAACTGGGATAAAATTGATAAAGAAAGGTCAAAGTTTATGAAAAAGAAAATAGTAAGCTGCATCCTGTGTGCAGCAGCGACGATATCTCTTGTTTCCGGATGTGGAAGCAATAAGGAGACAGAAACTGATAAAAAAGAAGCTCATGCAGAAAAATCGGTACAATCAGAAGATCGTAATTATGAACCGGTTACAATTCAGCTGAATCTGGAGCGATCCGGGCTGGGAAAAAATGTAGAGTATACCTTTAAGCAAAAACCGGATCATGTGGTTGCTTCCGGAGATCAGATGGCAGATTTGTTTTTTGATCTGGGCTTAGAGGAGCAGATGGCCGGATACACGAAAGGGAGTTGCTGGAGTCTTGTCTCGGAATATCCTGCAAGAGATTCTGTACCACAGATCGCAGAACCCGGAGTGAACCTGTCATCTGTTTCAAAGGAAGAACTGCTTGCTACAGGCTGTGATTTTCTGATCGGCTGGGATTCCGTATTTTCAGATAAAAATTTCAGTACAGAATTCTGTGACGAAAATGGAATTGCCATGTATTTCCCATATGTATGCTCAGACAGTGCCACATTTGAAGATTTGTACAAAGACTATGAGACACTGGGCAAGATTTTTCAAGTGGAAGAAACTGCAGAGCAGAAAATACAAAAAATGAAGGATACACTTCAGGATGTGAAAGAGGCGCTTGGAGAAGATGCATACAAGAACCCGAAAAAAGTGTTTGTCTATGATTCGGGAGAAGATGCCCCTTTTACAGCATGCCAGGGGATGCCGGGAGATATTTTGAAATCGGCAGGCGCCATCTCTATTTTTAATGACATTGAAGCCGGGTGGGCAACCCCTTCCTGGGAAGAAGTGGTAGAACGTGATCCGGATGCAATCCTCCTTTTAGACTATGATGGAGATGTAGAAGAAAAGGCAGAATTTCTTCGCACCAATGCTGCAACAAAAGATTTAAGGGCAATCAAAGAAGGAAAAATCTATTCTGCATGCTGTGCAGACATGCAGGGCTCTGCCGGATCAGCAGCAGCAGTTGAAGAAATTGCAAAGCAGTTATATCCAGATTGTTTTCAATAGGAAAGGGAGTTCTTCTATTACATGAAAGAATTAAATAAAAGACAGAAAAGAGTAAGGCACCTGTCCCTGTTTTGCGCTGTATTTGTGTGCAGTGTTTTAGCGGTAGGTTGTTCCGTTTCCTTTGGAGCTGTCAAGATTCACCCTTTTGAAGTATTTCGTATTATTATGAACCATCTGTCAGGGCGGGAGATATTTTTCCCGACATGGGAAACCAATATGGAAACAATTATCTGGAATATCCGACTTCCAAGAGTTGTGCTTGCGTGGTTTGTAGGTGCCGGACTTTCTGTGTGTGGAGTACTGATGCAGGCGTTGACAAAAAATGCTCTGGCAGATCCTTATGTACTTGGTATTTCTTCCGGAGCTTCAGCAGGAGCGGTATGTGCCATCATCACAGGCTGTTTTCATTTTGCAGGCGGATACGGAACCATGTTTGGAGCAATTTGCGGAGCGGCCCTGGCAATTGTATTATCCATGGCGATTGCAACATATAAGGGAACCGTTACTTCGACACAGCTGATCCTGGCGGGGATTGCGACTTCTGCGTTGTTTAGCGGGATCACCAATCTGATCATTTACGGGTATCATACCGGATCGGATAAGACAAAGACAGCACAATACTGGATGGTAGGTTCTTTGAGTGGCGCAAGCTGGGAGAAAGTCAAATATGTTGCAGCTGCTTTTCTGATTACAGTCTGCATCATTCTTCTTTTTACAAGAGAACTGGATATGCTGCTTTTGGGAGATGGCACTGCTGAGAATCTGGGAGTCAATGTAACAAGAATCAAAATGGTTGTGATCATCATGGCTGCCGTATTGACCGGAATTGTGGTCTCTGTCAGTGGAGTGATCGGCTTTATCGGGCTTGTTGTTCCACATATTGCGAGAAGAATGGTAGGATCACGGCATACGATAGTATTACCGTTTGTAATTGTTTTGGGCGGATTGTTTACTGTACTGGCAGATTTTCTCTCGCGGGTGATCGTTGCACCGGAGGAGCTCCCAATCGGAATTATTGCGGCTTTGTCCGGCGCACCGTTTTTCCTGTATCTGATCCGCAGGGGAAGGAGGAAGAGCACATGAACCATAGCTTTTTGACAGTTCGCGGATTGGACTACAGTATTGATGGAACCGAGATTCTGCAGGATGTTTCTCTGGAAGTACCGGAAGGCACTTTTGTCGGGCTGATTGGTCCCAATGGCTGCGGAAAATCAACGTTGCTGAAAAACATATACAAAACGTACAGACCACAGAAAGATACCGTTTATATCGACGGGAAGGATGTTGTTTCGCTGTCAGCGAAAGAGATGGCAAGACAAGCAGCAGTTGTCGCACAGGAAAATCAGACCGAATTTGATCTGGAAGTGCTTGATATGGTTATGTATGGACGCTATGCACATCGTAGGTTTTTAGAAAAGGAAACAGAAGAGGATCTTGCAATCTGCAGGCGTTTTTTAGAAGAAGTGGGACTGAAAGGATACGAAAACCGCTCTTTTTTCAGCTTGTCCGGAGGAGAAAAACAAAGGGTGCTCATGGCAAGAACGCTTGCTCAGGAGAGCAGACTGATTCTCCTGGATGAGCCGACGAATCATCTGGATATCCGGTTTCAATATCTGTTGATGGAGATCTTAAAGAAACAGGATGCGACGATTTTTTCTTCCGTTCATGATCTGAATATTGCAGCCATGTACTGCGACAGAATTTTACTTATGGATCGGGGGAGGATCATCAAAGCGGGAACACCCGAAGAGATTCTTACCGAGGAAAATATTTTACAAATTTTTGGAATCCATGCGCAGATCACGAAAAATCCGATTACGCAAAAGATACAAGTGTATTATATTCCGAAAGGATAACAGAGGATTGTTTTATCTTGAAAAACCAAATGGATTCGATTATAATGAAAGCTCATATGGAATGCTAAGATATACGAAGAGATAGAGAGGAAGACAATTCATGTTGGAGAAGAAACAAACGAAGAAGATAGAAGAGATTTTAACTGAAATCGATCTGGAACAGCCGGCTCCGGCAGAGGAACCTATGCGCCAGTATTATTTTATGGAAAAAGCACGCCGTCTTGTCAAGACCCAGGCGGAAACCCTGGGACGTCCGCTGACCTTTCATGTAACAACATTTGGCTGCCAGATGAACGCAAGGGATTCGGAGAAGCTGACCGGAATTCTGGAGCAGATTGGATATGTGGAAGAGGAAGAAGAGAATCAGGCAGATTTCGTAATCTACAATACCTGTACGGTGCGTGAAAATGCCAATCAGAAGGTATATGGACATTTGGGACAGCTCAACCGTGTGAAAAAGAAAAATCCGCATATGCTGATCGGACTCTGCGGATGTATGATGCAGGAGCCGGAAGTAGTCGAGAAGTTAAAGAAAAGCTATCGGTTTGTGGATCTGATCTTCGGAACGCACAATATTTTTAAATTCGCAGAGCTGGTTGCCACAAGACTGGAATCTGATCGGATGGTGATCGATATTTGGAAGGACACAGACAAGATCGTAGAAGATCTTCCGAGTGAGCGGAAGTTCTCATTCAAATCAGGGGTCAATATCATGTTTGGATGCAACAATTTCTGCAGCTACTGTATCGTGCCGTATGTGCGCGGACGGGAGCGCAGCCGGAATCCGAAAGATATTATCCGGGAGATCGAGAGCCTGGTTGCAGACGGAGTGGTGGAAGTGATGCTTCTGGGACAGAATGTCAATTCTTATGGAAAGACGCTGGAAGAACCGATGACATTTGCACAGCTTTTACAGGAAATCGAGAAAATCGAAGGACTGGAGCGTATCCGTTTTATGACCTCCCATCCGAAGGATCTCTCCGATGAATTGATCGAGGTGATGGCGCAGTCCCAAAAAATCTGCAAGCATCTGCATCTTCCGGTGCAGTCCGGAAGCACGCGGATCCTGGAAAAGATGAACCGGCGCTATACAAAGGAACACTATCTTGGACTGGTGGAGAAGATCAAAGCAGCAGTTCCGGATATTTCCCTGACAACGGATATCATTGTCGGATTTCCGGGAGAGACAGAAGAAGATTTTCAGGAGACGCTGGATGTGGTGCGAAAGGTTCGCTATGACAGCGCATTTACCTTTATTTATTCAAAACGGACCGGAACTCCGGCAGCAGTGCTGGAGGAACAGGTTCCGGAAGAGATTGTCAAAGACCGCTTTGACCGTCTGTTAAAAGAAGTACAGAGTATTTCCGCCGAAGTGTGCAGTGTGCATACCAAAACGGTACAGCGTGTGCTTGTAGAGTCAGTCAATGATCATGATGATTCACTTGTGACAGGAAGAATGAGCAATAATCTCCTGGTTCATTTCCCGGGAGAGAAAGATCTGGTTGGAAAACTGGTGGATGTCCGTCTTGATACTTGCAAAGGATTTTATTATCTCGGTGAAATGGTAGCATCCATCCGGGTATAATCTGGCAAAAAACGCCCAAACTATCTGTATGAGTCGAAAAGACCTGCAGACAGGGAGGGCGCTTTTTGTGAAAAAATGGAGCGAAAATTTATTTTTATGGGCTTTGGGAGGCAGTCTTTATTATGGATTTGAAGTTTTCTTCCGGGGATTTTCTCACTGGAGTATGTTCGTGCTTGGAGGAATCTGTCTTTTATTTTGTGCCAAACAGGGACTTTGGACCGGATGGAGGGAGCCGTTATGGAAACAGGTGCTCTGGTGTACAATCTTTGTGACAGCAGCGGAATTTATCACGGGAATGATCGTGAATCAGTGGCTTGGATGGAATGTATGGGATTATACAGGAAGAAAATGGCAGCTGTTCGGTCAGATCTGTCTGCCGTTTACCATTATTTTTTCCGCACTGTGCGTGATCGGCATTCTGCTCTCCGGGTATCTTCTTTATTGGTTATACGGGGAAGAAAAACCACATTTTCACGTGCTTTAGGAAGTTGGAAGGCGGACAAAATTGGATCTGGTACATTGAACTGAATTTCCAAAGATGCTATAATGGCAAAGGAAAAAATACACAAAGGAGAAAAACGTGTGGCAGAATTAACACCAATGATGCAGCAGTATATCGAGACAAAAAAACAGTATCAGGACTGCATCTTATTTTATAGATTAGGCGATTTTTATGAAATGTTTTTTGAGGATGCCCTGACTGCATCCAGGGAACTGGAGATTACACTGACCGGAAAAAACTGCGGGCAGGAAGAAAAAGCTCCCATGTGCGGAGTTCCATATCATGCAGTGGAAGGATATCTGAACAAGCTGGTGTCTAAAGGGTATAAAGTGGCGATCTGCGAACAGGTGGAAGATCCAAAACAGGCGAAAGGAATCGTAAAGCGTGAGGTTGTACGGATCGTGACACCGGGGACAAATCTGGACACCCAGGCACTGGATGAGACAAAGAACAATTATATCATGTGTATTGTCTACATTGCAGACCGGTATGGGCTTTCCATCGCGGATGTAACGACCGGAGATTATTTTGTAACAGAGCTGGAGGAAAGTGCAAAGCTTTTGGATGAGATCTATCGTTTTATGCCGTCTGAGATCATCTGTAACGAGTCTTATTATATGAGCGGCATGGATCTGGATGATTTAAAAGACCGCCTGGGAATTACAATCTACTCTCTGGATTCGTGGTATTTTGATGATGCGGTCTGCAGACAGAAACTGCTGGAGCATTTCAAAGTAGCATCTTTTGCCGGGCTTGGGCTCGAAGATTATGACTGTGGGATCATCAGTGCCGGGGCGCTTCTGCAGTATTTATACGAAACTCAGAAAAATTCCCTGGCTCAGCTGACACATATTACGGCATATACGACAGGAAAATATATGATGCTGGACAGTTCCACAAGAAGAAACCTGGAACTGTGTGAAACGCTGCGCGAAAAGCAGAAGAGAGGCTCTCTTCTCTGGGTGCTTGATAAGACAAAAACAGCAATGGGTGCGCGTATGCTGCGAAAGTACGTGGAGCAGCCGCTGATTGAGAAAAAAGAAATCCTTCGGCGGCTGGATGCTGTGGAGGAATTGAAAGAGCAGGCGATCTGCAGAGAAGAGATCCGGGAATATCTCTCACCGGTTTACGATCTGGAGCGTCTGGTGACGAAGATTACATATGGTTCTGCGAACCCGAGGGATCTGACTGCATTTGGAAGCTCTCTGACGATGCTTCCGCCGATCTGCTGTATTATGGAGGATCTGCGTGCCCCTCTTTTGGAGGAGATAAAAGAAGAACTGGATCCGCTGGAGGATATTTCTGCGCTGATCAAAGAAGCGATTGCAGAAGAGCCGCCTCTTGCGATGAAAGAAGGCGGGATTATCCGGGATGGCTATAGCGAAGAGGTGGATACTCTGCGCCGCGCAAAATCAGAAGGAAAGGACTGGCTTGCAAAGCTGGAATCAGAAGAACGGGAAAAGACCGGGATCAAAAATCTGAAGATCAAGTACAACAAAGTGTTTGGATATTATCTGGAAGTGACGAATTCATTTAAGGATATGGTTCCGGATTATTATACGAGGAAACAGACACTTGCCAACGCAGAGCGTTACATTATCCCGGAATTAAAAGAACTGGAAGATACCATTCTTGGTGCAGAAGACAAACTGTATGCGCTGGAATATGAGATTTATTGTGATGTCCGCAATCAGATCGCTGCCCAGGTGGAGCGCATCCAGACGACTGCGAAAGCGATCGCAAAAGTGGATGTGTTTGCATCGCTTGCTCTGGTGGCAGAACGCAGCAATTATGTGCGTCCGAAGATCAATGAACAAGGTGTGATCGATATCAAGGACGGACGGCATCCTGTGGTGGAAAAGATGATCCCAAACGATATGTTTATCAGCAACGATACCTATCTGGATGATAAAAAACAGCGGATTTCCATTATCACGGGACCGAATATGGCTGGAAAGTCTACGTATATGAGACAGGCGGCGCTGATCGTTTTAATGGCACAGCTTGGATCTTTTGTTCCGGCATCCAGTGCTAATATCGGTCTGGTGGATCGCATTTTCACCCGTGTGGGGGCATCCGATGATCTGGCATCCGGACAGAGTACCTTTATGGTAGAGATGACAGAGGTTGCCAATATTCTCAGAAATGCCACATCTAAGAGCCTTCTGATCCTGGATGAGATCGGAAGAGGAACCAGTACCTTTGACGGATTGTCCATTGCCTGGGCAGTCGTGGAGTATATCAGCGACAACAAACTGCTTGGTGCGAAGACACTTTTTGCGACACACTACCATGAGCTGACAGAGCTGGAGGGCAAGATTCACAATGTCAACAATTACTGTATTGCGGTAAAGGAAAAGGGAGACGATATTGTGTTCCTTCGCAAGATCGTAAAAGGCGGAGCGGATAAGAGCTATGGAATCCAGGTGGCAAAGCTGGCGGGAGTTCCGGATGTTGTGATCACACGCGCAAAAGAGATCGTGGAAGAGCTGAGTGATGAGGATATTACGACCAGAGTCAGTGAGATCGCATCCAGAGAAAAAGAGCAGAAGAAAAAACAGAAGACGAAAAAATATGACGAGGTGGATATGGCGCAGATGTCATTGTTTGATACGGTAAAAGACGATGACGTTCTGGAAGAATTAAAGAGCATTGATGTGGGAAATCTGACGCCTGTCGATGCACTCAATACCATTTATCGTCTGCAGAATAAACTAAAGAACCGCTGGTAGAAAGTAAAGGAGAACACAGATGCCGCAGATTCAGGTTTTAGATCAGATTACAATAGATAAGATCGCCGCAGGTGAAGTGATTGAGCGGCCGGCGTCGATCGTCAAAGAACTCGTAGAGAATTCCATTGATGCAAAAGCTGCCTCTGTTACCGTGGAGATTCAGGATGGAGGGATTTCTTTGATCCGCGTCACGGACAATGGAAGCGGGATTGAACGGGAAGATATCCGCAATGCATTTTTGCGCCATTCCACGAGCAAGATCCGTAAAGTGGAAGATCTGGCACATATTGCATCACTCGGATTTCGGGGAGAAGCACTTTCCAGTATCTCTGCGGTGACAAGGACGGAGCTGATCACCAAGACGAAGGAGGATACATTTGGAACCCGCTATGTGATCGAAGGCGGAGTGGAGCAGAGTCTGGAGGATGCCGGGGCACCGGACGGGACGACCTTCCTTGTGCGGCAGTTGTTTTATAATGTGCCTGCCAGACGGAAGTTTCTAAAAACACCGATGACAGAGGCCGGGCATGTACAGGATCTGCTCATGCGCCTTGCACTTTCTCACCCGGAGGTTGCATTTACTTTTATCAATAACGGACAGACAAAAATGCGGACATCTGGAAATGGAAAATTAAAGGATGTAATCTACAGCATTTACGGGAGAGAGGCCGCGGCAAATCTGATCGAACTGGATTATTCCATGGATGGTCTGGTGATGAAAGGATATCTTGGAAAACCGGTGATCACCAGAGGAAACCGGAATTTTGAAAATTATTTTGTAAACGGGCGGTATGTGAAAAATGCGATGCTCTCCAAAGCAATCGAAGATGCATACAAGGACTTTCTCATGCAGCACAAGTTTCCGTTCGTAGTCATCCACTTTCAGGTGGATGGTGAGAAGATCGATGTAAATGTGCATCCGACCAAAATGGAAATGCGGTTTCAGAGGCAGCAGGATGTCTATAATATTGTGTATGAGGGGGTTCACAGAACCCTTCTGGAGCCGGAACTCATTCCTCAGGTGGAGGCGCCGGCTCCAAAAGTAATTTCACAGCCAAAGAGTGAAAGTCCGTTTTTATTAAAGCCCAAAACAGCACCGCGGCCAATGGAGAAAAAGCCAGAAGAAAAAGAAGAACCCCATGACGAAGCATATTTCATGAAGAAGATGAAGGAGAGAGTTCTTTCCTATCATCAGCGCAATTCTTCGGCAGAAGTCGCAAAAAAAGAGCAGATCTTCCGGCCGCAGGCTCAGGCGGAGAGGATCAAAGATGCACTTGCCCGTGCAAAGGAAGTGGAGAAGCAGCCGCAAAAGCAGGCAGAAGAACAGCCGGAATTGATCCGGGAAACACCTGTCTATGAAACGAAACCTGTAACAGAAGAAAAAGCAGAGCAGTTAAATTTGTTTGAGGAGCATCTTCTGAAACGGGAGAAGAAAGCAGAGTATAAGCTGATCGGGCAGGTATTTGAGACATACTGGCTGGTGGAATTTGAGAACAGTCTGTATATCATTGATCAACATGCTGCTCATGAGCGGGTGTTATATGAACGCACGTTAAAAGAGATGAAGAACAGAGAATTTACCGCTCAGTATTTAAGTCCGCCGATCATCCTGAGCCTGTCTATGCAGGAGGCGCAGGTGCTGAATGAAAATATGGACCGGTTTACAAGGATCGGATTTGAGATCGAACCGTTTGGCGGAGAGGAATATGCAGTGCGCGCCATTCCGGACAATTTGTTTGGAATCGCCAAAAAAGAGCTGCTGTTGGAAATGCTGGACGATCTGGCAGATGGGATCAGCACCTCCATGACACCGGAGCTTATTGATGAGAAAGTGGCATCTATGTCATGTAAAGCAGCGGTGAAAGGCAATAACCGGCTTTCCGCGCAGGAGGCAGACGCACTGATCGGGGAACTGTTATTGCTGGAGAATCCATATCACTGCCCGCATGGACGTCCGACGATCATCGCAATGACACAGCGGGAACTGGAAAAGAAATTTAAGAGGATTGTATAGATGAAGAAACCATTGATTATATTGACCGGTCCTACAGCAGTTGGAAAAACCGCTGCTTCAATCGGACTTGCCAAAGCGATTGGCGGAGAAATCATTTCCGCAGATTCCATGCAGGTCTACCGGCATATGGATATCGGATCTGCGAAGATTCGGCCAAAAGAGATGCAAGGGATCTCGCACCATCTGATCGATGTGCTGGAGCCGGAGGAAGAGTTCCATGTGGTGAAATTCCAGCAGATGGCAAAAGAAGCGCTGGATGGGATCTATCAGAGAGGACATATCCCTATTGTTGTAGGTGGAACCGGGTTTTATATCCAGGCTCTGTTGTACGACATTTCGTTTGAAAACAATGAGGAGGATCATTCCTACCGGAAAGAGCTGGAAGAACTGGCACAGGAAGAAGGTGCAGAAAAGCTGCATCAGATGCTGCGGCAGGTGGATGAAAAGGCGGCGCTTGAAATTCATGCCAACAATGTAAAACGTGTGATCCGTGCCCTGGAATTCTATCATCAGACCGGTGAAAAGATTTCCGAACACAATGCCAAAGAACGGGAAAAAGAATCTGCCTATAATTCTGCCTATTTTGTGTTGAATGATGACCGGGTCAATCTTTATGAGCGAATCAACAAAAGAGTGGATGCTATGTTTGAGGAGGGACTTGTAGAAGAAGTTACGGCGCTTCAAGAACGTGGCTATACAAGAGGGATGGTGTCCATGCAGGGGCTGGGATACAAAGAGATTTTTGCTTATCTGGACGGGGAATGTACGCTGGAAGAGGCAAAAGAAATTATCAAAAGAGATACCAGACATTTTGCAAAACGTCAGATCACCTGGTTTAAACGGGAACGGGATGTGATCTGGATCAACAAGCAGGAATATGGATATCAGGAAGAAAAGATACTGGAGAGAATTCTGAAAGAATTAAAGGTTCGGGAGATCTTTCCACAGAAAGAAGAGGAAATAAAATGAGAGAGTGTATGACAGAGACGATGTATGAGAAGCTGGGGATTTCGAAGGAAGTTTACGAGTTTGGACAGACAATAGAGGCGGGATTAAAGGAACGGTTCTCACAGATGGATGAAGTGGCAGAGTACAATCAGTTAAAGGTGCTCCATGCCATGCAGGAAAATAAGGTTAGTGAGGGGTGTTTCAACTACGCCAGCGGGTATGGCTACAACGATATGGGAAGAGACACACTGGAGCAGGTATACGCCAGTACATTCCATACAGAAGCGGCATTGGTTCGTCCGCAGATTACCTGTGGAACGCACGCCCTTGCCCTTGCCCTTGCAGCAAACTTACGTCCGGGAGACGAACTGCTCTCGCCGGTGGGAAAACCATATGATACGCTGGAGGAAGTGATCGGGATTCGCCCGTCAAAAGGTTCTCTGGCAGAGTATGGGATCACATACCGTCAGGTGGAGCTTTTGGAAGACGGTTATTTTGATTATCCTGCAATCAGGGAGGCAATCAATGAGCGGACGAAACTGGTGACGATCCAGCGATCCAAGGGATATCAGACAAGACCAAGCTATTCCGTGGAGAAGATCGGAGAGCTGATCGCCTTTATCAAGGAGATCAAGCCGGATGTGATCTGTATGGTGGACAACTGTTATGGAGAATTTGTAGAAAAGATTGAACCAAGTGATGTGGGAGCGGACATGATCGTTGGTTCCCTGATCAAAAATCCTGGAGGCGGTCTGGCGCCGATCGGGGGCTATATTGCGGGAAGAGAAGATCTGATCGAGAACTGCGGATACCGTCTGACTTCTCCGGGACTCGGAAAAGAGGTGGGAGCATCTCTCGGTGTCATGCAGTCGTTCTATCAGGGATTTTTCCTGGCGCCGACTGTAGTCAACAGTGCGGTAAAAGGTGCGGTGTTTGCGGCAAATATTTATGAAAGACTGGGATATGGAGTGATTCCGAACGGAACAGAGTCCAGACATGATATTATCCAGGCCGTGGAGCTTGGCAGTGCAGAGGGTGTGATCGCATTCTGTAAGGGAATTCAGGCGGCGGCGCCTGTGGACAGCTATGTCAGTCCGGAACCGTGGGCAATGCCGGGATATGACAGTGATGTGATCATGGCGGCAGGTGCGTTCGTGCAGGGTTCTTCTATTGAATTAAGTGCAGATGGACCGATTAAACCACCGTATGCAGTTTATTTCCAGGGCGGACTGACCTGGCCGCATGCAAAGCTTGGAATTTTAAAATCACTGCAGAATATGATCGATGCAGGAGTGATTGAACTGGAACGATTAAAATAAAACCAAAAGGAGAGACCATGAGAAAAGTTGTTGTGATCGGCGCAGGAGCAGCCGGGATGATGGCGGCTATTTCGGCAGCAGAGCACGGCGCACATACAGTTGTGCTGGAGCATAAAGACCGGGTGGGAAAGAAGATCCTTTCCACCGGGAACGGAAGATGCAATTTTACAAATCTTGTACAGACACCTCAGTGTTATCGCAGTGATGATCCTAAGTTTCCGTGGCGGGTCATCACACAGTTTGATGAGAAAAAGACAGTGGAGTTTTTCCAGAACATCGGTGTATATGCGAAAAACAGAAACGGATATCTCTATCCAAACTCGGATCAGGCCGGTGCGGTTTTAGATTCCCTTCGCATGGAGATGGAGCGGCTTTGTGTGGAAGTGCACACAGAGACAGAAGTTCTGGAAATCATTCCGAAAAAGAACCGGTTTGTCATCCGAACCGGAAATGGGAATGTGACCGCAGACCGGGTGATCCTGGCAGCAGGATCCAAGGCGGCTCCTGTTACAGGTTCTGATGGTTCCGGATATGCGATCGCAAAAAAAATGGGACACCGGATCGTCCCGGTACTTCCGGCGTTGGTACAGCTTAAATGCAAGGGAAAATTCTTTCAGAGTATCGCCGGAGTGCGCATACAGGGATGTGTATCTTTATATGTGGATGGGGACTGTGTTTGTCGGGATACCGGAGAAATTCAGCTGACGCAGTATGGTATTTCCGGGATTCCGGTATTTCAGGTCAGTCGTTTTGCAGCAAAGGCGCTTTACAACAAACAGGAAGTAACAGCGGTCTTAAATTTTATGCCTCAGATGTCTGAGGAAGAGTTTACAGTATTTCTGGCAGAGCGTGCGAGACTTCGGCCGCAAAAGACGGCAGAAGAATTCTTAACCGGGCTGTTTCACAAAAAAATGATTGCTCTGTGGGTCAAATGTAGTCGCATTTCCAAAGAAAAGCCGGTGGGAACATATTCTGAGGAAGAACTAAGAACGCTTGTCCGTCTGATTCAGCAGTTTGAGGTGAATGTGGAAGGGACAAATTCGTTTGAACAGGCTCAGGTATGCTGCGGCGGAGTCTCTACAGAAGAAGTGAAGGAAGATACCCTGGAGTCAAGTTATGTACCGGGCGTTTATTTTGCCGGAGAGATACTGGATGTGGATGGGATCTGCGGCGGATATAATCTGCAGTGGGCATGGTCCAGCGGATGGATTGCAGGAAGAGAGGCAGCAGATGTTACGAATTAATCAGTTAAAATTAAAAGTAGGACACAGCGAAGAACAGCTAAAGAAAAAACTGGTACGGGAATTGAAGATCCGTCCGGAAGAGCTGCAGAAATTTGAAATCCGCAGACAGTCCATAGATGCGCGGAAAAAGCCGGAACTGTACTATGTATACAGTATCGATGTACAGGTGAAAAAAGAAAAAGAGGTACTCAAAAAACATCCAAAGAATGTTCAGAAGACACAGGATGTGTACTATCAGATGCCAAAACTGGAAGGAGAAACACCGAAAAAGCGTCCGGTTGTTGTAGGAAGCGGCCCTGCAGGTCTGTTTTGTGCATGGATCCTTGCCTTGGCAGGATGTAGACCAATCCTTCTGGAGCGGGGTGCCTGTGTAGAGGAAAGACAGCGTGATGTAGAGGAATTCTGGAAAAGCGGGATTTTAAATCCAATGTCGAATGTACAGTTCGGAGAGGGAGGCGCCGGAACTTTTTCGGATGGAAAGCTCAACACATTGGTCAAAGATACATCCGGGCGAAATCGTTTTGTGTTGGAAACCTTTGTAAGATTCGGGGCACCGCCGGAGATTTTATACGAACAGAAGCCCCACATCGGAACGGATATTCTGATCCGGGTGGTAAAAAATATGCGGCTTGCGATCTGTGGAGCCGGAGGAGAAGTACGGTTTCACAGTCAGGTGACGGATATTGTTCTTGATGAGACATCACTTGTCGGAGTGCAGGTCAATCAGGAGGAAGAGCTGGAGACCGATACCGTGATCTTTGCAGTGGGACACAGCGCAAGAGATACATTTGAGATGCTCTATGAAAAGAATCTTCCAATGCAGGCAAAATCATTTGCGGTAGGTGTGCGCGCCGAGCATCCGCAGAAAATGATCAATGCCTCTCAATATGGAGCAGAGTCTGTGCCGGGACTTCCTGCAGCGCCTTATAAAGTGACAGCAAAACTGGAAAATGGAAGAGGCGTATACTCTTTCTGCATGTGTCCGGGAGGATATGTAGTCAATGCATCCTCCGAAGAAGGACGTCTGGCTGTCAACGGAATGAGTTATCATGCAAGAGCAGGAGAAAATGCGAACAGCGCCATTATCGTGACGGTGACTCCGGAAGATTACGGAAGTGAACATCCGCTTGCAGGAATGGAATTTCAGCGAAAGCTCGAAGAACGTGCCTTTCGAGCGGGAGGCGGAAAAATCCCGGTTCAGAGACTGGAAGATTTCTGCAAAAATCAGATCAGCACTTCGTTTGGAAACGTAGAGCCTCAGATGAAAGGGGCATATGCGTTTGGAGATGTGCGTGGAATTTTCCCGCAAGTGCTGGCAGAATCCATTGAGGAGGGAATGCGGCAGTTTGAACATAAGATCACAGGATTCTCAGATGGAGATACGCTTTTGTCAGGTGTAGAAAGCCGTACGTCTTCTCCAGTGAAAATTCCAAGAGATGAGAATATGGAGAGTGAGATCAAGGGGATTTTCCCATGCGGAGAAGGCGCAGGATTTGCAGGAGGAATCACCTCGGCTGCCATGGATGGAATGAAAGTGGCAGAGGCGGTGCTGAAAAAATATAACAAGATCGGGTCATAGAATCTTCATAAAAATTTAAGAGGTCAGACCTATACATGATTTTTAAATTGTGCTAAAATAAATCACTGTATTGTGTTATCATTCATATTTTTATGAAAAAAGCAAATATGAAAGAAATGGCATGTGAAGAGCGCCCTTATGAAAGATGTGAGCGGTTCGGAGCAAGTAATTTGACGGACAGCGAATTACTTGCTGTTTTGCTACGTACAGGTACCAGAGGAGAGAATGCGCTTCAGCTGGCGGATAAGATCTTACATCCTGTATTTTCGCAGAAGGGTGTGCTGAATCTTCACCAGTGGACGTACGAACAGCTGATGCAGATCAAAGGAATCGGGAAGGTAAAGGCTATCCAGATTTTGTGTCTGGCGGAGCTTAGCAGACGTCTTGCAAAAGCAACCGCACAGGAGGGACTGAATTTTTCAAACCCGGCGTCCATTGCCAGATATTATATGGAAGATTTAAGACATGCAAATCAGGAACAGATGAAACTGCTGCTTTTGAATACAAAATCCAGACTGATCGGGGAGACGGATATCTCGAAGGGAACCGTGAATTCAGCAGTGATTTCACCGAGGGAGCTGTTTGTGGAGGCACTGCAGAAGAATGCAGTGTCCATTGTGCTTTTGCATAACCATCCGAGTGGAGATCCGACACCGAGTAAAGAGGATGTGCTGATCACCAGACGGATTCAGGAGGCGGGGCGGCTGATCGGTGTGGAACTGTTAGATCATATCGTGATCGGGGATAATTGTTATGTCAGTCTCAGAGAAAAGGGACTGGTACGATAAGAACTGCAATAAGGGGACAAGACGCATGTTCAGAAATATATATGGCCTGGATCTGGGCACATATGAGATCAAGATATATGATAAGAGAAGAGACCGGATCCGCAGTGCCAAAAATGTGATTGCAATCCGGGATGAAAAAGATATTTTTGCGGTCGGAAATGCGGCCTATGCAATGTATGAGAAGGCACCTGAGAATATTCAGGTGGTATTTCCCATGCATCACGGCGTGATTGCCCGCTTTCATGAGATGCAGTATCTTCTGCGCGCATTGCTGAAGCGGGAAGGGAGATACCCAAACGGAGCAGAGTATGTGATCGCAGCGCCAACGGATGTGACAGAAGTGGAAAAGAAAGCGTTTTATGATCTGGTGCATCATTCAGCTGCACGGGCAAAAACAGTCCGGATTGTCGATCGTGCAATTGCGGATGCAGTGGGGATAGGACTGGATGTCTTTTCGGCAAAAGGCATATTTGTGGTCAATTTTGGCGGTGAGACAACTGAGCTTTCGGTTCTTTCGGGCGGAAAAACGGTGCTGAGCCGTCTGCTGCCTGTGGGAGGTGCGGCTTTAGATGAAGCAATCGTGGGCAGTGTGCGGCACAATAAGGAGTTTCTGATCGGACGGATTACAGCAGAACAGCTCAGATGGCAGTGCGGTATTTTAAAAAACACAAACCGAAGGAAGCTGACAGTGGCGGGAAGAGATCTGGCAATGGGAGTTCCAGGGGCCAGGCAGATCTCGGATGGTCTGGTTCGGGCTGCAATGAAAGATTCTCTTTCGGAGATTGTAAGAGCGATCCAGTCCATGATCGAGCGTACACCGCCGGATGTCCGGAGTGAGATTTTAAAATCAGGGATTTATCTGACAGGAGGTCTTGCACGTTCGCATGGTCTCCCGGCATATCTGCGACAGAGTACAGGCCTTCTTGTGACTGCACACAAGAATCCTGAATTATGTGCAGTGAAGGGACTGCGCACGATCATTTCCGATAAACATTACAGAAACCTGGCATACGAGATGTCAGATGAAGATTATAGGTGGTTGAGATAATATGAAGAAAAAAAATCAAAAATCCAGGTCAAATAAGTACTGGCTTCTGGGAACGAGTCTGGTTTGCGTTTTACTGATGATTTTTTCTGTGTTTGCAGAGAAGGTAGAAGGGCCCTTCCGGGGAGTGGCTGATATCACGGTGATTCCCATGCAGAAAGGCATCAGTCAGATCGGCACATGGATCGGAGATGTCAGTGAAAATTTTGAGACATTGAAACAGCTGAAAAAAGAAAATAAAAAACTTCAGAAGCAGGTGGATCAGCTGACCACGGAAAACAGTAATCTTCAGGAGGAAAAATACGAACTGGACCGTCTTCAGGATCTGTACAAGCTGGATCAGACTTATGCAGAATATCCGAAAGTGGGAGCCCGTGTGATCGGGAAGGACTCCGGAAACTGGTTTAGTACATTTACGATTGATAAGGGAAGTAATGACGGCATCAAAGTAGATCAGAATGTGCTGGCAGGAAGTGGACTCGTCGGGATCGTGACTCAGACAGGTCCGACCTGGGCAACGGTACGTGCGATTATTGATGATTCCAGCAACGTCAGCGGTATGGCACTTTCTACTTCTGACAAATGTATCGTAAGAGGAGACCTTTCTTTGATCGGAGAAGGGAAGATCCGGTTTGAACAGATGGAAAATAATGATCATGATGTAGAGGTAGGGGAGCAGATCGTCACTTCTCACATCAGTGATAAATATCTGCAGGGACTTTTGATCGGTTATGTCAGCGAGATCAATGTAGATGCAAACAATCTGACCCGTTCCGGCTATATCACTCCTGTGGTAGATTTTAAAAATCTGCAGGAGGTGCTTGTCATTACAACGACAAAGGCGGAAATGACAGGAACAGATCAGAGTGAGTAGAGAAAGGAGCCTGCCAAGATGAAAAAGATCAAATTAAAACGATTTGTGATCACGGTTGTGATCATGCTGGCATGTTATCTTCTTCAATGTACCTTATTTCCATCTCTGGAACTGGCATCTGTGAAGCCGAATCTGCTGTTGATTGTGACAGCTGCCTATGGTTTTATGCGCGGGCCGAAAACAGGAATGTGGATCGGATTTTTTTCGGGACTTCTGATCGATATTCAGTTTGGAACGGTGCTGGGGCTGTATGCACTGATCTATCTGATGATCGGCTATGTGAATGGCCTGTTCAGTGAAACTTATTTTGACGAAGACATCAAGCTTCCGTTACTGCTGATCGCAGGAAGCGAGTTTGTATACGGGCTGTTGATCTACTTTTTGATGTTCATGCTCAGAGGTGAATTTGATTTTGTTTATTATCTGATGCATGTAATCATTCCGGAACTGATCTATACAGTTGGGGTTACGCTCATTTTGTATCAGCTGATCCTGTGGATCAACCAGAAACTGGAAGCAGAAGAAAAAAGGAGTGCAAGTAAATTTGTTTGAGAAAATCAAAGAAGTGTTTCATCGTATCGTAAATTCCCGGCTGACTGTTCTGATCCTTGCATTCTGCGTAATGTTTGCGATCCTGGTGAACAGACTGTTTTATCTTCAGATCGTAAAGGGAGACTACTATCTGAACAACTACAAGCTGCAGATCAAAAAGACAAGAGAACTGTCAGGAACAAGAGGCAATATTTATGACAGGAACGGCAATCTTCTGGCATATAATGAGCTTGCCTATTCCGTCACATTTGAGGACAATATTACCAATGATTCCAAGAAAAATGATACGATCAACGGAATTCTGGAGAAAGTTATGCAGATTGTAGAAGCGCATGGCGATTCTGTGATCAGTGACTTTGGCGTTGTTCTGGATTCTGCGGGAAACTATCAGTTTCTGCAGACGGATGAGACATTAAAACTGCGGTTTATTGCAGATGTTTATGGAAAGAAAACAATTGATGAACTTTCAGACGCGCAGAAACAGCAGTCTGCGGAAGATGTGATCCATTATCTTTGTACAGATGATACGTACGGGTATGGGATCGATGATAAAAATCTGGACAAGAGTCATGTTTTAAAGCTTGTGACCATGCGTTATGCCATCGGACTCAACAGTTTCCAGAAGTATATTCCGACAGTGCTCGCATCCGATGTCAGCGATGAGACGGTGGCGGCGATCATGGAAAATCTGGATCAGATGGATGGGGTAGATATTGCAGAGGACTCCCTGCGCCGGTATACGGACAGCAAGTATTTTGCGTCGATCATCGGCTATACCGGAAAGATTTCTCAGGAGGAATATGATGCGCTGACAAAAGAGCAGAAGAAAAAGTATTCACTTTCTGATATTGTCGGAAAATCTGGACTGGAGCAGACCATGGATGAGGTGCTTCAGGGAACGAAAGGTGAGATCAGCTATTATACGGATAATGTCGGGAAAGTAACGGATACGGTAAGCAAAAAAGATCCCGGAGCAGGAAATGATGTATATCTGACAATTGATAAGGATCTTCAGGAGCAGACCTATAAACTGCTGGAGGAAAAGCTGGCAGGAATCGTAAGGTCAAAACTTCGTAATGTAATGAATTACGATCCGAGTACAACAAATGATTCAAGTGAGATTATCATTCCGGTAGATGATGCCTACAATGCATTTATTGCGAACGAGATTCTGGATGAGACGCATTTCGGTGCGGCAGATGCAAAAGCAGTGGAAAAAACAGTGTATGAAATTTTTACCAACCGTAAGGCAAGTGTGATCCAAGAGATTCTGGCAGAATTGAATAATGCGGGTGCAACAGCCTACAAGGACTTGTCAAAAGAAATGCAGGCCTATATGGATTATGTATGTGATACCGTGCTTGCTAAGAACACTGGGATTTTAAATATGGATCTGGTGGATACAAAAGATGAGACGTATCTTGCGTGGGCAAAAGAGGAAACGATCAATCTGAACCAGTATTTAAATTATGCCATTTCGAAGAATTGGATCGATACATCCAAGCTGTCAGAGGAAGTGGCAGAGCAGAAATATTCTGATTCCGGAGAGATTTATCAGGGAATTTTGAAATTTTTAGAAGAATATTTGAATTCAGATGCAGATTTCGACAAACTTCTCTATAAATATCTTATAAAATCAGAGGGTATCAGTGGGGCACAGATCTGTGCCATGGTATATGAGCAGGGGGTACTTCCGATGGATGAGGCTGCGTACAATGGTCTGAATAACGGAAGTGTCAATCCGTATACCTGGCTGTGTCAGAAAATTGAAAATCTGGAGATTACTCCGGGACAGCTGGCTCTGGAGCCTTGTACGGGATCCGCGGTAGTCAGTGATCCCAATACCGGTGAGGTGCTGGCATGTGTTTCTTATCCGGGCTATGACAATAACCGATTGTCCAATACCATGGACTCGAAATACTACAATCAGCTGGTTACCGGTCTGTCCAGACCATTCTATAACAATGCCACGCAGGAGCGTACTGCGCCGGGATCTACGTACAAGATGCTGACAGCAGCGGCAGGACTTACAGAAGGGATTGTGACAGCAGATACGACATTTTATTGTACCGGAGTTTTCGATAAAATCACACCGAACCCAAAATGCTGGATATATCCGGGTGCTCATGGCTATGAGAATGTTGTGACTGCACTTCGTGATTCCTGTAACGATTATTTTTATAACATCGGATACGAGCTTGGCATGAACGGGCAAGAATACGACAGCAATAAAGGCACAGACACACTTGCAAAATACGCAAAAGAATTTGGACTGGGTGAAAAATCCGGAGTAGAGATTCCGGAGAGCGAACCGCAGATATCGGATGAATATTCGGTACAGAGTGCGATCGGTCAGGGAACAAACAACTTTACAGTCAGTCAGCTGAACCGCTATGTGGCTGCAGTTGCAAACAGAGGAACTGTATATAAGCTGACATTGCTTGATAAGACCACAGATGTGAACGGTAAAGTGATCAAAGAATATGAGCCGGAAGTGACAAACACGATCGATGATATCAGTGACAATACATGGAATCTGCTTCATCAGGGAATGATCGCCATGGTTCAGGATATGTCCCAGTTCAACGGAATGGAGATTTCCATGGCAGGTAAGACAGGTACTGCACAGCAGAGTGAGATCCATCCGGACCATGTACTTTTTGTCGGATTTGCACCGGCAGAAAACCCTGAGATCGCAGTTGCCGTGCGAATTGCAAATGGATATAGTTCCGCTTATACAGCAGAAATCGGAAGAGATATTGTCAAGAGCTATTACAAGATATCAGATTCCGATAAACTTGTTACCGGAAAGGCAGCACAGCTTGGCGCTGTTACAGCCGGTGACTAAAAAAGGATGTGAGGTGTATGGACAAGCTGGTAATGCTCAAAAGCAGCCGGTACGGTCTGGAGATCCATCTGAATCCACAGGCGGAATTTTCCAAACTGCTTCGGGAGATGGAACGGAAGCTGAAGGCTTCGATCAAATTTTTTGAAGGAGCAAAGATGGCGGTCGAATTTAAAGACCGCCTGCTTTCACAGGCAGAAGAGGATCAGTTATTAGAGTTGATCTCGAAAACAGCCGGGATTGATGTGGTCTGTATCATAGACCGGAATCAGACAAAAGAAATGGCATACAAAAGCGTGATAGAACACACAATGACGAATGTTCGGCAAAAGGACGGGCAGTTCTATCGGGGAACTCTCAGAAAAAGGCAGATTCTGGAATCAGATACCAGTGTTCTTATACTCGGAGATGTGGAGTATGGGGCAAAAGTGATCGCAAAGGGCAGCGTTGTGATTCTTGGCAGACTGGAAGGATCTGTTCATGCAGGAGCCTGCGGGGATGACAAAGCCTATGTGGCCGCGTTATCCATGAAACCTGCATATATGCGTATCGGAGATGTCAAAGCAGGCAGATCGCTGCTTGCCATCTGCAGACAGTCTTTTAAGCACCCGCAGATAGCAGTCATGGGTGAAAACAGACTTGTTCTGGATTCGCTGTAGACAAATATGAACTTAAGTGTGAAAGGGAGAATAGACATGGGAGAAGTGATTGTCATTACATCGGGAAAAGGCGGTGTTGGAAAAACGACGACAACAGCAAATATAGGGATTGGGTTATCGCAGCTGCAGAAAAAAGTAGTGGTGATCGATACCGATCTCGGACTTCGCAATCTGGATGTGGTTATGGGCCTGGAAAACCGGATCGTATATAATCTTGTGGATGTGATCGAAGGCGGATGCCGTCTGAAACAGGCACTGATTAAGGATAAGCGTTTTCCGGAACTGTATCTGCTGCCGTCGGCACAGACAAAGGATAAGACCGCAGTTTCTCCGGAACAGATGAAAAAACTGATCGAAGAGCTGAAAACGGAGTTTGATTATATTTTGCTGGATTGCCCGGCAGGAATCGAGCAGGGGTTCCAAAATGCGATTGCCGGAGCTGACAGAGGGATTGTAGTGACAACACCGGAAGTGTCTGCGATCCGGGATGCAGACCGCATCATCGGTCTGCTGGAAGCGCACGGGATTAAAAACAATGATCTGATCATCAATCGTCTGCGGATCGACATGGTGAAGCGGGGAGACATGATGTCCGTGGAGGATGTGACAGAGATTCTGGCGATTCATCTGCTTGGTGTGATCCCGGATGATGAGCAGGTTGTGATCGCGACAAACCAGGGTGAGCCGATCGTGGGAGAGGACTGCATGTCAGGAAAAGCATATGCAAATATCTGCCGCAGGCTTCTCGGGGAGGAAATTCCGATTACTGACTTTGGAAGATCAGAAGGACTGTTCTCGAAATTCAGAGATCTGTTCAAAAAGAATTAGGAGGGGCAGATATGAGTGTACCATCTGTTCACATTGCGAAAGACAGACTCCGGAATCTGCTCATTGCGGATCGGCTTATGTGTACACCCGATATGTCTGAGAGAATGACTTCAGACATTTACTATACGATTTCAAAATACATAGAACTAAAACCGGAAGCGGTTCAGATAGAGATAACACATTCAGATATACATATTAAAATAACAGGAGAAAATAATTGAAACTTCAATTTTTAAATCTTAAACAGCGATACAATTTGAAAGATTATAAATTCACTCTGATCTTGCTGGTACTGGCAGTTTCTGTGATCGGCGTATTTATGGTGGGGAGTGCAAATGCAGAGTATCAGCCCAGACAGATCATGGGCGTGGGATTAGGTCTGCTTGCCATGGTTGTGATCTCACTGATCGATTACAAGTGGATCCTGAATTTCTACTGGCTGATGTATGTGGTAAATATTGCCTTACTTCTGGCTGTTATTTTTCTTGGGACAGAGGCAAATGGTGCGACAAGATGGCTGGATCTTGGATTTGTGCAGTTTCAGCCTTCAGATCTGACAAAATTGATCACGATCTTGTTTTTTGCCAGATTTTTGGCTGACAGGGAAGAACAGATCAATAAGAAAAAGACGATTCTGGAAGCAATCGGTCTGATCATACCATCTTTGCTCCTTGTATATAAGCAGCCGAGTCTTTCGGCAACGATCTGTATTGCAGCATTGTTCTGTGTGATCATGTTTATGGCCGGTCTGAGCTATAAATTCATTGGCACAGTGCTGGCGATCACAATTCCTACGATCGCTTTGGTGATCGGAATTGTGGTGCAGCCGAATCAACCGTTTTTAAAGGATTACCAGCAGAAGCGTATTCTGGCATGGCTGGAACCGGAGGCATATGCCACGGAGGAAGCATATCAGCAGCTGAATTCCGTGATGGCGATCGGATCCGGGCAGTTGAACGGGAAAGGATACAACAGCGATGCTACAACATCAGTAAAAAACGGAAATTTTATTTTGGAACCGCAGACAGACTTTATTTTTGCAATTATTGGTGAAGAATTAGGATTTGTGGGTTGTTGTGTGGTCATAATTTTGTTATTATTGATTGTGATAGAATGTATTGTGATAGGTTTAAGGGCAAAAGACACCGGAGGGCGCATCATCTGCGGGGGTGTTGGCGCACTGGTAGGGATTCAGACATTTATCAATATCAGTGTGGCGACAGGAATTTTTCCGAATACAGGAATATCCCTTCCGTTTGTAAGTTATGGACTGACATCCCTTGTCTGCTTTTTTGCAGGAATCGGGTTGGTTCTGAATGTCGGCCTGCAGCCTAAAAAATATCAATAGAGGAGACGAAAGTGTATGAACATAGGATTAGTGGCACATGATGCAAAAAAGAAACTGATGCAGAACTTCTGCATTGCATACAGAGGAATATTGTGTAAGCATAACCTGTATGCGACAGAGACAACTGGAAGACTGGTAGAAAGTGTTACCAATCTGAGCATTCATAAGTTTCTGCCGGGACATCTTGGTGGAAATCAGCAGCTGGGAGCACAGATCGAGCATAATGAAATCGATCTTCTGATCTTTTTCAGGGATCCGCTTGCACCAAAGAAGCATGAACCGAATGTAAATGATATTGTAAAACTGTGTGATATGTATAACATTCCGATGGCTACGAACATTGCTACAGCAGAGGCATTGGTTCTGGCCTTGGACAGAGGAGATTTGGACTGGCGTGAAATCTACAAGTAAAAAGCGAAGCAGGAGTAAAAAAGTACAAAAAAGAACCGGAATTGGAAAAGGCGCAATTGCAGGAATTGTTGTGGCAGTTTTGCTGTTTCTGGCATTGATCGGTACGCTGATGCTGATCCTGCATGACAACGCGAAGGATTTTGTTTCGGAATATGAGAAGACACATTATCGCAAGAGTCTTTACAAAGCGGAAACGTTTGCTTCCCAGCTGTGTGTGACGGATGCAGATGTGGCAATGGAAGGATACACACAGGATGCATCCCTTCATGCCGTGGGTCTGTTTGATGTGCAGGGGAAGAATGTGCTCTATGCAGATCAGATTTTTGAACCGTTATATCCGGCCAGTACAACAAAGATCATGACAGCGTATGTGGCATTAAAATATGGGAATCTGGATGATATAGTCACGGCCAGTGAGCGTGCGACTGATTTTGCCGAAGATGAGCAGGTATGCGGACTTCAGGCAGGAGATCAGCTTTCTTTGAGAGATTTGCTGAATGGATTGCTTCTTTATTCGGGGAATGACTGTGCCGTTGCAATCGCAGAGCATGTATCCGGAAGTGTGGAGGCATTCGTGGATAAGATGAATGAAGAGGCACGAAACCTTGGGGCGACCGGGACACATTTTGTAAATCCTCACGGACTGCAGAACGAAGATCATTACACAACGGCATATGATTTATATCTGATGTTCAATGCCTGTCTGCAGAATCCGCAGTTTGTAGAGATGATTTCGCAGACATCCTATACTGCGAATCTTACATCGGCATCCGGAGTACCGTATACGATGACCTGGGAGCCTACCAATTATTATGCATCCGGAGACGCTGCAGCGCCGGAAGGAGTCAAGGTGATTGGCGGGAAGACCGGGACAACGGATGAAGCAGGTTCTTGTCTGGTGCTGTATGAGCAGGATCAGCAAGGGCGTCCATATATTTCGATTGTGATGGGAGCGTCTCAGAAATCGATTCTCTATGACAATATGACAAGATTAATGAGTTCGGGAATTAATGGAAAATAAAGACTTGAAACGGCAGTTCGCATGGAACTGCCGTTTTTATATAAAGTCGTAAGAGGGTGAAACTTACACATCACTTGCTGAATTCCCGATTCTGCCAAAAAAGCTGATCAGATAGAGTCCGCACAAGCCGACAAGAGTGTAAATGATTCTGGAAAGCCAGCTTAAATTTCCAAAAAGGAACGCCACCAGATCAAATTGGAAGATTCCGACAAGCAGCCAGTTCACTGCTCCGATGATGACAATTACAAGAGCTGTATTATCGAGCCATTTCATACTGTTCCCTCCTTTTCTATGGGATAATTTTATTATTTCCGCAAAAACTGGAAATATACATACAGAAATGTTATAATTAACAAGTTATTTAAGAGGGGATTAAGACTGATTTCAAGGAGGTATCAAGTTTGCCAGAAAAACAAAAAAAGAATTCAATCAGTATTAATAAATATAAAACAAAGAGAGAATTGAATATCGGAACGCTGATTTTCGCACTGATTTTTATTTATCTGGTCGTTGCGGTGGTGGCGTATGCCACAGAGAAACGGATCACGGTGTATGAAGTACGGGAAGGCAGTATTTTGAAGGATCATTCATATACGGGGTTGATTCTCAGAGAGGAAACCTTGGTAAATGCGGAAAGTGACGGGTATGTCAATTACTATCAGAGTGGACAGAGTAAAATCAGGACAGGCATGAACATTTGCGCGATTTCGCCGCAGAAGCTGGATGTTTCAGAGTCTCAGGAGCAAGGTGAGACGGCATTGAGCGCAGAGGAGCAGGAAACGATCGTTCTGAAAGCACAGGATTTTAATGAAAATTTTACATCACAGAAATTCTCTTCTGTCTACAGTCTGAAAAGAGATGTTGCAGAAACTCTTCAGAATGCATCCGACCAGACGAAAACAGCACAGCTTGACGCAGTGATCGCTGCGAGTGGGCAGGATGTAAAAACATATCCGGCTGCAAGGGACGGTGTGATGGTTCTGACATATGACGGCGAAGAAGGTCTGACAAAAGACAATTTTACGGATGCAGATTTTGATAAAAGCAATTACAAGAGTACAAATCTGGAAGACAACATGGAAATAGCAAGCGGAGAACCGATTTATAAGCTTGTCACCAGTGAAGACTGGTCGGTTGTGATTCCATTGGAGGATCAAACAGCAAAAGAGCTGTCTGAGACAGATTCTGTGAAAGTGCGGCTTGATAATGAGAATGACACGGTATGGGCAGATTTTTCAATTTTGAAAAAAGGAAAACAATATTATGGGTGTCTCGATTTTGATAAATCCATGATCCGGTATGCAGATAAGCGCTACTTGAATGTAGAGTTGATACTGGAAGATCAGAGCGGACTGAAGATTCCGAAAAGCTCGGTGATCAAAAAATCATGTTATGCGATACCTCAGGATTATATTACAACCGGAGGCAACAGCTCGGACTCCGGAGTGATGATACAGGATAAGGACAGCGCGGTATTTCAGCAGGTTGAGATTTATTATGTATCAGATGACGGGACAAACTATGTGAATCCGGAGAGTCTGAAAGCAGGAACTACCTTAATCAAACCGGAGTCATCAGAGACAATGACAGTAGAAAAAACGGCAGAGTTGAGTGGCGTTTATAATATCAATCAGGGATACGCGGTATTCAATGCAGTTGAGATCCTGTGTGAGAGTGATGAGTATTATATTATTAAAGAAGGTAATTCTTACGGCTTGTCAAATTATGATCATATCGTACAGGATGGAGAAGACGTAAAAGAGGATGAAGTGGTATTTTAAAGTGGGAAAGGAGCTTGAAACATGTTGAAAGAACAACTGAAAGAGGTGGAACACCGTATACAGGCGGCATGTGACCGTGCAGGGAGAAAACGGGAGGAAGTGACTCTGATCGCTGTAAGCAAAACAAAGCCTGTATCAATGATCGAAGAGACATATCAACTTGGTATACATGTATACGGTGAGAATAAAGTGCAGGAACTGACAGAAAAATATGAGATTCTGCCAAAGGATATAGAGTGGCACATGATCGGCCATCTTCAGACAAATAAAGTAAAATATATTGTCGGAAAAACGGCACTGATCCATTCCGTGGATTCTTTGAAGCTGGCAGAAACAATCGAAAAAGAGGCTGCAAAGAAGAATTGTGTCCAGGATATTCTGGTAGAAGTAAATGTTGCACAGGAAGAAAGTAAGTTTGGGCTGAAAGTTGACGAAGTCATTCCCTTCATTGAAAAAATTTCACAATTTCAACATATTTGCGTAAAAGGGCTGATGACAATCGCACCATTTGTGGAAAATCCAGAGGACAATCGTCCTGTTTTTGCAAATTTACATAAATTATCTGTTGACATTATGAATAAAAACATTGATAATGTTAACGTAAGCATACTTTCAATGGGGATGACCAATGATTACGAAGTTGCGATCGAAGAAGGCGCGACTATGGTGCGTGTAGGCACTGGAATCTTTGGTGCCAGAAATTATCAGATTTAATTTCCGGATAAGAAGGTACGTTTTCAATTTTGAAATAACTTTATGCAAAAAGGGTACGGCATAAGATAGGAGTGTAAACATGGGTGTATTTGATAAATTCTTGGATATCATGAAATTGAATGATGACGAATACGATGATGATGATTTTTATGATGATGATTTTGAAGATGATGATTTCGATGAAAAACCGCATCGTTCAATTTTCGGAAACAAGAAGAGCAGAAGTGATGATTTTGATGATTTCGATATGGACGAGGACAAGCATCTTGCTCCATCCTCTGGAAATAAAGTGACACCAATGCGTCAGCCTGCAGCCAGAAGAGGTGTGAATATGGAGGTCTGTGTTGTAAAACCGACTTCTGTAGATGATTCTCGTGAGATTACCGAGACACTGCTTGCAGGACGTACTGTGATCCTGAATCTGGAAGGTATGGATCTTGAGATTGCACAGCGTATCATTGATTTCATTTCAGGAGCGACTTTTGCGATCAGCGGAAATCTGCAGAAGATTTCTAATTACATCTTCCTTGTGACACCGACGAATGTAGATATTTCCGGAGATCTGCAGGATCTTCTCGGCGGTTCCATGGAAAAACCAAGCATGAGAGGCAGATACTAGGATTTATTCATATGCAGAAGGAAGAACAACAGCTGGAGAAGCGGCTGTCAGAGCTGTCAAATCTGGCATATAGTCGCGATATCGTTACATATTCGGATTTTTTGAATTTGAATGAACTGAATATTTTACATTCAATGCCAAAGGACAGACTTTACACAAAGTTTGTCACTTTTGGCGGATATGGCTTGGCAGAGCGTCAGATGGCGGCATTTCTCCCTGATGCTCTTTCTTTGCGTGGAGAAATGTCATGGTGCGGTGAGGAGAAATGGGTTGACTATCCATTTGATATTCTAAGGATTTCTCCGTTGCATGCGAAATATGCAGAGCAGTTGACTCACAGAGACTATCTGGGGACGATCTTAGGACTGGGTATCGAACGTGCAAAGATAGGTGATATCCTTGTAGATGGAACTGATGCGGTTGTTTTTGTACATCGCACATTACAGTCTTTTTTGATGGAGGAATTGACCAGAGTCCGGCATACACAGGTTCTGGTAAAAGAGATTTCAAGAGAGGATTTTCAGTATGAACCCAAATATGAGGAAATCCGGGGAACGGTGGCGTCTGTTCGTCTGGACAGTCTGCTTTCGCTTGCATTTTCTGCATCACGGACAAAGCTTTCGGGTCTCATAGAAGGGGCAAAAGTGTTTGTGAACGGAAAACTGATCACAACGAACAGTTATCAATTAAAAGAAAATGATGTGATATCCGTCAGAGGATATGGCAAATTCCGTTATAATGGAACGGGAGCAAAGACGAAAAAGAACAGAATTTATGTATCTGTTTATAAATATATTTAACAAAGACAGAGGCAGGAGTAATACAATGGAGGAAAGAAAAAAAACAGGGAAAAGTTATCTGTGGGCACTATTTGCATTTCTTCTGGCAGTGGCCGCAGATCAATTTACAAAATGGCTGGCGGTTACCTATCTGAAAGATCAGGATCCTTTGATTATAATACCGGGAGTATTTCAGTTTCGGTATCTGGAAAACCGTGGGGCTGCATTTGGAATCCTGCAGAATCGGCAGATTGTATTTGCAGTTGGAGCATTGTTGATTTTTTTTGCGGTCGTCTTCATTTACGGGAGAATTCCGCAGAAAAGAAGATTTGTTCCGTTAAGAGTATGTGCGATCCTTCTGGCATCCGGCGCCATCGGAAATCTGATCGATCGTCTGGCAAGGAATTACGTAGTGGATTTCTGCTATTTCAACCTGATTGATTTTCCGATTTTTAATGTGGCAGACTGTTATGTGGTAATTGGCTGCATCCTTTTTGGAATCCTGATTCTTTTCTATTATAAAGATCAGGAATTTGACTGGGTACTGCAAAAGAAAGGCTCCAGATCATGAGAGAAGAACGTTTTTTTACAGCAGAAGAGACAGTGACAAATGAGCGGATCGACAAATTTTTGTCTGCGCAGATGCCGGACAGATCCCGTTCCTATATTCAGAAACTGATCAAAGATGGATTGGTTGAAGTCAATGGAAAGCAGGTAAAAACAAATTATAAGCTGGGCAGTGAGGATGAGGTGAAGCTGCAGATTCCGGAACTGGAAGTGCCGGATATTCTGCCAGAGGAGATTCCTCTTGACATCCTTTATGAGGACACCGATTTGCTTGTGGTAAACAAACCTAAGGGGATGGTCGTACATCCGGCGCCAGGGCATTATACAGGGACTCTGGTCAATGCTTTGATGTATCACTGCAGGGAAAATCTTTCCGGGATCAATGGTGTGATGCGTCCAGGGATCGTACATCGGATCGATATGGATACGACAGGCTCTCTTTTGGTCTGTAAAAATGACAGGGCACATCAGATTCTGGCCGAGCAGCTCAAAGACCATTCGATCACCCGAAGATATGAAGCAATCGTTCATGGAAACTTAAAGGAGGATAGCGGCACGGTCAATGCACCGATCGGGAGACATCCGACGGACCGCAAGAAGATGAGCGTCCATGCACCCCATGGAAGAGAGGCAGTGACGCACTATCGGGTGCTGGAACGTTTTGGAAACTACACGCATATCGAATGTGAACTGGAAACAGGAAGGACACATCAGATCCGTGTTCATATGGCAAGCATCGGACATCCGATATTGGGAGACTTGGTTTACGGACCGACGAAGTGTCCGTTCAGACTGCAGGGACAGACGCTGCATGCAAGGATCCTTGGCTTTGTACACCCTTCTACGGGAGCGTATGTGCAGTTTGATGCCCCGTTGCCGGAGTATTTTGAAGAACTCTTAAAAAAATTGAGAAAGCAGACAGGAAATTAGGAAAAAAGGAAACGGATATGTCAGAAATGTGCACATTCGATTCCTTTTTTGATTTTTAGGGAGACAAACACATGTTTGTGTTATATAATAAAAAAATAAATACATATGAGGTGAGAAGAGAATGAAACGATTCAGTAAAAAAGAAATTTTTTCGATTCCGAATCTGATGGGATATTTTCGGATTCTGTTAATTCCGGTGTTTTGTTACCTGTATATCACGGCAGAAACGGAACGCGAATATTTGTATGCAGCGCTGGTTGTTCTGCTCTCCAGCCTGACAGATCTGTTTGACGGGAAGATTGCAAGGCGCTTTCATATGGTGACAGAGCTGGGAAAGGCATTGGATCCGATCGCTGATAAGCTTACGCATGCAGCACTGGCAATCTGCCTTGCAACCCGCTATCCTATGATGTGGGCGCTGATTGCATTGATGCTGGTCAAGGAAGGTTACATGGGGGTTATGGGGCTCATATTCCTGAAGAAAGGAAAGATGCTGGATGGAGCGATGTGGTTTGGCAAGGTCTGTACTGCAGTTCTGTTTGCAGGACTTCTTGTCCTGTTTTTGTTTTCACAGCTTGAGGCTGCTGTAGTCAATGGAATCATTATGATAATGATGGGCATTATGATCGTGACACTGTGCATGTATGTGCCGGTATTTCAAAAAATGAAACATAAGGAGAAAAAAGATGGCGAAGAATAAGTATTATGCAGTAAGAAAAGGAAGGATACCGGGAATTTATCGTACCTGGAGCGAATGTCAGAAACAAGTGACGGGCTATCCGGGGGCGGTCTTTAAAGGGTTTGTGACAGAAGAGGAGGCACAGTCTTTTCTTCATCCGGGGCAGAGCGCGAAGGCAAAAGAGACACATATTTCTCATACTGCCTATCCATATGCCTATGTGGATGGATCTTATTTTCAGGGGGTTTACGGGTTTGGGGGTTTTTTAAAACTGTCTGACGAGGAGGAAGTTGTTCTGCAGGGGTCAGGAGATCATCCGGATCTTGCGAAAATGCACAATGTGGCAGGAGAGCTTCTGGGATGTATCAAAGCAGTAAAAGAAGCGGAAAAAAGGAAAATTGCAGAGCTTTCGATATTTTACGATTATCAGGGCATTGAATCCTGGGTGACCGGAGATTGGGCGGCAAAACAGGCAGGAACACAGAAATATCGCGATTTTATGAATGGCACATCCGTGAAGCTTCATTTTATCAAAGTAAAAGGACATACCGGCGTAGAGGGAAATGAACGTGCAGACAGTCTTGCCAAAGAGGCTGTCAGTGAAAAGATTTCATTCAATCAGCTTGTGATCGAATAGGTATGAAAAGAGAAAGAAAGGAATTTAAGTTATGCAGATAAAGAAATTGCTGCTTCCGATTCTTGCGACAGTGATGCTCATATGTGGATGTCAGCAAAATAATGCTGTCTCCGGGCAAGATCAATTGGTTACGGCAAGTGAAAATAAGACAACCTATACGGCACAGAATATTCCGGAATATACAGGCTCACCTTATGTGGAGCTAAACAATAACATACCTGATTTTCAGGAGTCAGAGTATACGACGGAAGTTTTTGAACAATACAGCGATCTGGATGCACTGGGGCGTTGTCAGGCTGCTTATGCCAATATCTGTCAGGAGATCATGCCGACTCAGGAACGGGGGAAAATAGGCATGATCAAGCCTTCTGGATGGCATACAGTGAAATATGACTGTGTAGATGGGAAATATTTGTATAATCGTGCGCATCTGATCGGATTTCAGCTTGCCGAAGAGAATGCGAATGAAAAAAATCTTATCACAGGAACACGATATTTTAATGTGGAGGGAATGCTCCCGTTTGAGAATCAGGTGGCAGATTATGTCCATGAGACGAATCATCATGTCCTGTACCGTGTGACACCGGTTTATGAAGGCGATAACCTGGTAGCCAGTGGAGTCATTATGGAGGCAGCTTCTGTGGAAGATGAAGAAATTCGTTTTCATGTGTTTGTCTACAATGTGCAGCCGGGGATTTGGATTGATTATGCAACAGGAGAAAGCAGGGAGAGTGAAACTGCAGAAAGCGAAAAAAAGGATGAAGAAGTTACCTATGTAGTCAACACAAATACAAAAAAATTCCATAAACCAGACTGTAGCAGTATCCGCGATACAAAGCAGCAGAATCGAAAAGAAACATCAGAAACAAGGGAAGAATTGATCGATCAGGGGTACTCTCCGTGTAATCGCTGCAACCCCTGAAAATGAAAGCTCTGTTTGAAAATTGTATTGAATGACGGATAAATGCAGTCTTTTTATTGTTATTTGGTGCAGATTGTTGTATAATGAGCGTATAGAAACTTCAAGAATATGACAGGCAAAAGGAGCGTGGAGTAATATGAAGACGAACACGATTATTACAATAGGAAGACAATTCGGAAGTGCAGGACGGGAGATCGGGTATCAGATCGCAGATTATTTCGGAATCAAGCTGTATGATAAAGAGATGCTCAGCAGAGCAGCGAAAGAAAGTGGTATCTGTGAGGAAATTTTTGAAACACATGATGAAAAGCCGACGAACAGCTTTTTGTATTCTCTCGTGATGGATACGTATTCTATGGGGTATTCGGGCGGATCCTACTCCGATATGCCAATCAACCATAAAGTATTTCTTGCACAGTTTGATGCGATTAAAAAGATTGCGGATGAAGGACCTTGTATTCTGGTAGGACGCTGCGCAGATTATGCTCTGGAATCTTATGATAATGTGGTGAACGTATTTATCCATGCTGATCTGGATGCACGTATCCGCAGGATCGCAAGAATTTATAATCTTACGGATGCCAAGGCAAAAGATATGATCATTAAAACCGATAAAAAGCGTGCAAGTTATTATAATTATTACACGAATAAAAAATGGTCAGACTCTGAAAGCTATGAATTGTGTCTCTCAAGTTCAGAACTTGGAATTGAAGGGACAGCAAAAGCAATCGAGCAGTATGTAATGCTGAAAGAGCAGATTCAAAGAGATGACAAAATTCTTTAGAAGTTAAAAAACAGTTCCCCTTGCAGAAAAGATAAAGACTTTTACTGCAGGGGGACTTTTTATGCTCTTGGATGAATGATCCGTTCGGGCCAGCCTTCGATATTTCCATCAAGGATTGCATGAAACATCCTTTCGCGGACACCTGGATTTTCGTGATTTAACTGACGGAGAAGTTCTTTGACATATTGACGTTTTGTATATCCGTCAACAGGACACTTGCTTTTCACTACCGGAAGCTGATACTTGTTTTTAAAACCGATGACGTCTTTTTCATCTACAAACATCATTGGACGAATAACAGTCAGATCAGTACGGTCCAGATAGGTTTTCGGAGAAAATGAATAAAAACGTCCTTCGAAGATCAAGGAGAGCAGCATTGTCTCTATAATGTCATCTTTATGGTGGGCATAGGCAATTTTATTGCATCCCATTTCTTTAATTGCCTGATTTAAGGCGCCTTTTCTCATTTTGGCACAAAGAGAGCAGGGATTGGATTCTTTACGGACATGAAAAAGAATCTCATAAATATCAGAAGATTCGATTCGGTAGGGGATATTCAGTTCCTGACATAGTGCCTGAATCGGAGAAAGATCAAAATCTTCAAATCCCAGATCTACGGTGATTGCACTGAGTTCAAATTTCTTCGGATAGAAGCGCTTGAGTCCATGTAGTGCATAGAGCAGAGTGAGGCTGTCTTTTCCGCCGGAAATTCCGACCGCAATATGATCGCCTTCTTCAATCATTCTGTATTCATCAACCGCTTTTCGGGTATAGCTTAATAACTTCTGTAGTTCCATGGTAAAGGTCCTTTCTTTGGGTTTATGTTCCTATTATAAGGTGAAAGAGATGGAATTACAATGAAGGAGTATGATTTGTCGGCATTTTCCTTTAAAACAGAATGTAGTACGCTGTACTATAAATAGAAAAATAAATAGTACTATGTACTAATTCGAGAAATGAGAAATTTGCGTTTTCCAAAGGAGTATGTTATAGTGGCTTTGACAAAAAAGGAATCAACCAGAGAGGGTAGTAGAATGAAAGCACAGGATCAAAAAGAGCTAATGCGGGAAAGAATCTGCGATTGTGCAAAGAGGCTATTTGAAAGAGAGGGATATGAACAGGTATCTATGCGGCAGATTGCAGCGGAGGCAGGAATTGCAGTGGGAAATTTGACATATTACTTTTCGAAAAAGGAAGATCTGCTGAAGGAGCGTTTAAACGATATTCAGGAAACTTTTTCAGAGAGCATCCAGCTGTTTGAAATCGATCTGGAAAGAGGAGAGATTTCAGGAAAGCCGTTCTGGGAATATGAGAATCGAACACTTTTGGAATTGCTGCTTCGATTTTTGAAAGCAGTGGAACAGTTTCAGAAGAATGCAGCTATTGTGTATGAAAATTATAGCAGACTTCAAAAAACAGTACCCGTATTTCAAGAAATGAGCAGAGAATGGACGGAGAAGATCATGACGATATACAATGGTCTTATAAAGCAGTTGTGGGAACGAAGAGTTTTCAGAAAAGAACTGGAGTGGGACGAGTATGAAAATCTGATCTATCTTATAAAGCTGCTGACTTTTTTCGGGCAGGAAATGCATGGAGATCAGGAGTATGAAAAAAAACGGTTTACAGAAAGAATCTGCAGACTTTTGATTCCTTATATATCATGGGAATGGAAAGACACCTATACAGTCTTGTGTAAAGAAATCTGCGAGGTCTCTTTCCATCGTATGACATTAAAATTTATCTGATAGAGTTTCGAAGCTGTTCAAATAACTGACTCATTTCTGACAGGTCAGCTTCTTCCAGATTCAGGGAGAGTGTTTTTACATTGTCGATGATCTGTTCCGGTTTCCTTGCGCCGCAGAGGACATGCAAGTCCGGAAGAGAAGCTGCAGTCAGATAGATGATCAGGTTGCTGAGGGAACAATTATATTTTTCAGTATACGGGGTTAATTTCTGTAAAACGTTCAATATGTGCAGACGGGACTTTTGTGCCCAGAATTTATTTTTGTTGCGCACATCTGTCGGAGAAAGCACCGTGTCTTGTGTCACTTTTCCTGTGAGCAGTCCCTGTTCCAGAGGCGAGTACGCCTGGATGGAAACATGATGTTTCTGGCATACAGGTAACAATTCATCCGCAATATGTGTATCCAGAAGGCTGTATTTTTCCTGAATTACATCCAGCTGTCCAAGAGAGCAGTACTTTTCGATGATTTTGGCAGTAACGTTGGAGGCTCCGATGGCACGGATCTTCCCTTCTTTTTTCAACTGGAGAAGAGTATCCATCGTTTCTTCCAGCGGATAGAGGGAAAAGTCAGGAGTCTGCCAGTGTGTATAGTAAATATCGATATAGTCTGTCTGCAGACGTCGGAGGCTGTCTTCCAGATTTTTACGAATTGCAGCGGCGGAAAGATCACGGTAAACATTGCGTCCTTCCATGACTTTATGAAAGCAAGGTGTCTCATGATCCCATTCCAGCCCGCATTTGGTGGAGAGCAGGATCCTGGAACGATTTTGCTTTATGGCTTTGCCAACTACGTTCTCACTGTGTCCGATCCCGTAGACCGGAGCAGTGTCGAACCATACGATTCCCCGATCAATTGCTTCCTCGATGGTGCGAATGGAGAGTGCATCATCATTTTCTCCCCACCAGGTGCCTCCGCCAATTGCCCAGGTACCCATTCCGATATATGGAGTTTTTAAAGTTGTTGTTCCGATTGTACGTTCTTTTTGCATAAGATTTATCCTTTCTTTTGTCAATTCTCTTAGGGTTCCCGCAAAGTGACAGCTTTTGCAGCCATGCGTCGGCGGTCCTCATCTATTGCTGCATAGTGTTTTTTGGTTGTATTGACATCCTTGTGTCCGAGTACGTCTGCGACGAGATAGATGTCACCGGTCTCTTTGTAAAGTGTAGTTCCATAAGTACTCCGCAGTTTATGAGGGGTGATTTTTTTATTTGGCGTCACCTGGCGGGCATACTTTTTCACCATATTTTCAACTGCCTGGACTCCCATACGGCGGCGCTGCGTGGATAAAAACAGTGCGTTTTCATGTCCCGGAAGAGGAGTGGCAGCTTCCCGCGTTGTATACAAGTATTGTTTCAGGGCATGTTCGACTTCCTCGCCAAAATAGATGACCATTTCATTTCCACCTTTTCGGACGACCGTAATCCCGTTATTTTTAAAATCAACATCCTGGATATCAAGTCCCACACATTCTGATACACGGATTCCGGTACCAAGGAGCAATGTGATAATCGCCAGATCCCGGTTTTTAGTCTTTTCATAGTAAACTTTTTTCTGTCCGGTGAGCTCATCGCCACCGTGTTCTACAAAGTCCAGAAGAGAAGCCACCTCGTCCGTATCCAGACGGACGATTGCTTTTTCGTGCAGCTTTGGCATATCGACAAACAGTGTTGGATTTTTCTCGATGATCTGATGCTTGAAATAGTAGCCGTAAAAGCTGCGTAGGGCAGACATCTTTCTGGCAAGTCCTTTTTCCGTGTTGGTAATTTGTTTTTCCTCCGGATTTTGGTAAACCTTTAAATATTCCTGATATTCTTCGATATCGACAGGAGAGAGCTGCTCCAGATCCTGCGGGGTAAACTGATCGATGGTATAATCCTTGTATACAGGATTGTTTTCCATCAGAAAGTGAAAGAATACTCGGATATCATATGCATAAGAAATTCTTGTTTTTGCAGAGGTGGTAGGTTCTGCAGCACGGAAATAATCTTTTGCAAAAGCCGGAAGTGTTTTTAAGATTTCCCGCAGACGCAACGTATTGTCAATATATTTTTGTTCATGATAAGTTTTTCGCTCAGTTGTCTGATTTGATTCCATAAAATAAAACGCCTCGTTCTTTTTTATTTATGAAGTTATTATAACATATTGAAAGATAGGCAACAATGATATCTTTGAATGGCCATTGCAGAACCCACAACAGGTTCAAAACAGGATCATTCTGGAGTAGTTGTTAAAAAAACGCTAATCTTTTGGAAAAATCAGTATTTGTCGTATAGATTAAAACGACTGAAAACACTGCTGTTTTGAGCAGTTAATTGGGAATTTCTACTGTAAGCGGTTCTTTTGCATATACATGGCAACCTAACCGATAACCGGCAAGAAGCTGCTCTTCTGAGAACCATATTTGATCCATTGTATTTACTGTGGCGTGTCCCTTTACAATCCGGACAACGCATTTTGCACAGTTTCCGCGACCGCCGCAGGCCGTCAAAATGTGGATATCGTTTTGTAAGAGATAATCTTGTAATCGTGTATTTGCCGGACATTCTATTAACATTTGTTTACCTTCTTTCTGTTCCTGTTTTGATCTTTTTTGTTTAATGGATATATTATAAAGTATGTGATTCATACTTTCAATGCTTTTATAAAAAAGGAATGCTGCAGTATAGATAAGCTCTATCTGCCTGACAGCATTCCTTTTTGGAGTGAATTTATATCAATTACATGGGGTGTAAATGATATCTGTATGATATAAAAACAATTATTGTGGAAATTCTGTTGTGTAATACGGGATGATCAAATGTTCTCCGGTTTGTATGGTTTCAGATTCCAGCTGATTGATCTGTTTCAATTCTTTGATGTATTCTTTCACAGCTGTTTCAGATTCTGAGTCTATATGGCGTTCTGCAAGGCTCCACAAAGAGTCTCCCTCCTGGATTACAATGCTTTTGTAGCATTTGAATTGCACAGGCTCTTCCGTTCTTGAATTCTGTGCAAAAGACAGAAAGCTTCCAAATAAAAAGCACCCGCAAAATAAAATAAGTGTAATAACTGCTGACATCTTTTTCTTTTTTCTCATTGTAAAATCCCCCTGAACATAATGAAACAAACAAAAAGAACATACGTTCTGACTACACAAAGAAGTATATCACCAGAACGTATGTTTGTCAACTAGGTTATTATCTGTTTTTTTGGAAAGACTACTCTTCTGCTGTTATGGTTTCCCGGTTTGCAAATTGGGAGTGATACAGCTTCTGATAGGTACCGTTTTTTCTTAAGAGTTCTTCATGCGTTCCCTGCTCAATGATATTTCCGTTATCTACGACCAGGATCAGGTCGGCATTGCGTATCGTTGAAAGCCGGTGGGCAATGACAAAAGAGGTTCGCCCTGCCATGACTTTCTGCATTGCGTCCTGGAGCATCCGTTCCAGACGGGTATCGACTGCTGATGTAGCTTCGTCGAGAATCAGAATCCTCGGGTTTTTTAAAATAGCTCTTGCGATTGTGAGAAGCTGTTTTTCTCCCTGAGAAATATTGTTGGACTCTTCATTGATCATAGAGTCATAGCCATGGCTCAGCGTAGAAATATAATGGTGGATATTTGCCATTTTTGCTGCGTCAACTACTTCGTCTTTTCGGGCAGTCAAAGATCCGTAACGGATGTTTTCAAAAATACTGCCGGAAAACAGCCAGGTATCCTGAAGAACGAGAGAAAACAGGCTGCGAAGATCACTTCGGTCCATGTCCCGGATATCAATTCCGTCAATTTTGATGGATCCGCCGTTCACATCGTAGAAACGGAGCAGCAGATTCATCAGCGTGGTCTTTCCGGCACCGGTAGGCCCGACAATCGCAACCATTTGTCCGGACTGTACCCAGAAGCTGACATCTTTCATCAAAAGTTCATCTGTGTAACCAAACTGCACGTGGTCAAATGTTACGTTTCCCTGAATTTGGGAGACATCAATCTTAACACTGCCTTTTTGTACCTCTTCTGTTTCATTTAACAGCGTAAAAATCCGGTTCATGGCAGCATAGGCGGACTGTACCTGGGAAGACAGCTGAGATACCTGGGATAACGGATCATTGATCTGCCAGATATAACGGATAAATGCCTGCAGATTCCCTACGGTGACAGAACCGTTTATGACAAAAAAGCTTCCCATGACGGCAATGCTTCCAATCGTCAGATAGGTGACGAGGGATACAAACGGCGAAATCAAGGAAGAAAGGAACTGAGCCTTAAATGCGGCATCTGCCATCTTTTGATTGACTGCAGAAAATCTGTTGCAGGAATCTTTCTGTCGGTTGAAAAGGAGAATTTCGTTAAATCCGCCGTATAATTCTGTAATCGTTCCGTTCAACTCTCCTACCATCTCCTGCTGCAGATCGAACAGTTTTTGTGAACGTTTTACAAATCCAAATGTGATCAGTATGGTCAGAGGAATAATCAAAAGTGCTGTCAGTGCCATCCAGACATTGATGGAAAACATCATGAAGATGACAAACAGGAAGGTGAGGATTGCTGCAAATACGCGGGAAAGCGTTTGCTGGAGTGCATTACTCAGTGTATCGACGTCGTTTGTAACACTGCTTAAAATATCTCCAAATGCGTGGTCATCAAAATATTTGACCGGGAGACGCTGGATTTTTTTCTGCAGTGCATTGCGGATGTCATGCATAGTTTTCTGAATGGCGTCTGTGAGGAAAACTGATGTAATCAGCTGTGAGATCGTCTTTAGGATGTACAGACACAACAGAATCCCCATAAAACGGAACAGGATTGAAAATTGAACGTGCGCTCCCGGGACTCCCTGCAAGATTTTCGCACCGTCACTGGCAAGCTGCGTGGTGATCTTTCCTTCCATCATAGGATTCAGGGCAAATGTCAGATTGGTCACTATGATCATAAACAGTGCGATCGACAACCTGATACGGTATGGACGGACGAACCCGAGCAGTTCACGGATACAGTTTCGAAAGGTCAGTTTATTCTCAGGCATAAGTCAATTCCTCCTTGCTCAGCTGGGAAGCTGCAATTTCGTAATAAATCGGACAGGATGCAAGCAGCTCCCTGTGAGTTCCGATTCCGGCAATTTTGCCTTCATCCAGAACTACGATCTTATCTGCGTCCAGAATCGTAGAAACCCGTTGTGCCACAAGAAAGACGATGGCGTTTTTAATCTCCGGTTTCAGAGCTTTTCTAAGTCGGGCATCTGTCTTAAAATCCAGAGCAGAAAAGGAATCGTCATAGATGTAGATCTCCGGCTTTCGGATCAAAGCACGGGCGATCGACAGACGCTGTTTCTGACCGCCGGAGACATTGGTTGCTCCTTCAACGATCTGTTCCTGGAACTGATGTGGTTTTTCCATAATAAAATCATATGCCTGGGCAATCTTTGCGGCATGAATGATTTCATCCATTGTGGCATCCGGTTTTCCAAAGCGGATATTTTCTTCGATTGTTCCGGAAAACAGGTGTGCTTTCTGCGGAACAAATCCGATTTTACTTCGAAGAGCATTGATATCCAGATCTTCGATTTTTTGACCGTCAATGTAAATATTTCCAGAAGCGCGGTCATAAAATCTTGGAATTAGCTGGATCAGGGAGCTTTTTCCGGAACCTGTGCTTCCGATAAAGGCAACGGTCTCTCCGCTTTTTGCGGAAAAAGAAATATCTTTCAGTACAGCTTCCTCTCCATCCGGGTAAACGAAATCCACATGCTCGAAGATCACGCTGTGTTCACCGGACCCAGAATCTGTCTGAGCATTCCCGGAATGATTTTCAATTGAAGTTTCTGTATTCAATACGGCCATAATTCGCTTTGCAGAGATGCTGGCTCTCGGATACAGCATAAAAACCATACAGAAAAGCATGACAGAAAACATAGCATGAAACAGATATTCCATGAAAGCCACCAGCTTTCCGACCTGCAGAGTCTGTGCATCGATCATGTTTGCTGCTGTCAGATAGATACACAAAGCGGCCAGATTCATCAAAAGGAAAAAGACCGGTTCTGTGGAAGACATCAGCTTGAACAGATTTTGAGACTGTTTCATGAAGTAGCTGTTTTCACTGTCAAAGCGTTCGGATTCGTAGCCATCATTGTTAAAAGAGCGAATCACACGGATTCCGGTGAGATTTTCACGGAAGATGCGATTGATACGATCCAGAGAATTCTGTTGTCTGTCACTGAGCGGTCCCGATATTTTTCCTACGATCACAACGCCCAGGATGATTACAGGGACGGTGGATGCAATGATCAAAGAGAGATTCAAAGAGGAACGGATCGTCAGAGTGAAGCTGACAATGATCATGATCGGTGTCAAAAGTGCGGTCCGTAAAATCACATTCAAAAACGTCATGATCTGAAATGCATCATTGTTTGTCCGGGTGATCAAAGAAGCGATACCAAACTGATTCATCTCATTGTGTGAGAATGTCTGTACTTTCTGAAATACATCTTCTCTGATATCCCGTGTTACAGATGTGGAAATTTTGGCACAGCAGTATCCAAGCAGGATCGTTCCGGATACACCGATCAAAGAAATCACTGCGATCACGATTCCCATGCGGATTAAATACTGTTTGTCCTGATTCATGATCCCATTATCGATCATTTCAGATACGATCGTCGGAATGCCAAGCTCTACAAGTGCAAATCCGAATACGGAAATAATATTTAAAACAAACAGCTTCTTGTATCGCTTCAGGTAGTGAAGAATAAGTTGCATAAGTAGATTACCTCCTAAAAAAAGTATGTCTGTTTTAGTCACCTTATCTACAATAAACTATAGAGTAAGACGATGGTCAAGCAGAAAACAAAAAATCATAAGAAAATATAGAAATCGAACATAGTTTCCAAACAAATGTTTGATTTTTGCAGTGTGCTATGATAAAATGAACTAAATAATGAGTCGGAAAGAACTTGCAGGAGGGTTATTATGTCAAAAGGAACGATTACAGATAAGCAGAGAGAGATTTTAGAATATATCAAATCACAGATATTAGAGCGCGGGTTTCCACCGGCAGTACGTGAGATTTGTGAGGCAGTGAATCTGAAGTCCACGTCTTCCGTACATTCTCATCTGGAGACACTGGAGAGAAACGGGTATATCCACAGAGATCCTACCAAGCCAAGAGCGATAGAGATTCTGGATGATGAATTTAATCTGCTCAGAAGAGAGGTTGTCAATGTCCCTCTGATCGGGCGTGTGGCTGCCGGGGAGCCGCTTCTGGCACAGGAGAATATTGAAAACTACTTCCCGATTCCGGTAGAGATGATGCCGAATAAGCAGACGTTTCTTCTGGAGGTAAAAGGGGAAAGCATGATCAATGCCGGCATTCTGGATGGAGATATGGTTCTTGTTCAGGAAGAACATACGGCAGAAAATGGAGATATGGTGGTTGCATTGATTGAGGATGGTGCGACTGTGAAGACCTTCTATCGGGAAGAAGGAATCATCCGCCTTCAGCCGGAGAATGATTTTATGGATCCAATCATCGTAAAAGATGTTTCCATTATCGGAAAAGTCATTGGAGTATTTCGCTTCTTCCGGTAGACGGATACATTATTATAAAAGCGGGAATCAGACGACGCTTACATCAGACTGATTCCCGCTTTTTTACTGATCTTCTATTCTTTTTACAACTCAGAAAAATCTACATGCTTTCCGTCTCTCCAGATACGTTCCAGATCATAAAACAGACGGTTTTCTTTGTCGAAAACATGGACGATGATCTCGCCGAAATCCATCAGCACCCAGTTTCCGGAGCCATATCCTTCTCTCTGTTTCATTTCATATCCGGCTTTTGAAAGTTCTTCTTCCACGTTGTCTACCAGTGCACGTACCTGGCTTTCACTGTTTCCGTTTGCAATGATAAAATAATCTGCAAGGACGGAAACCTGAGAGATATCAATTACCTGGATATCCTCGCCTTTTTTATCGTCCAGTGCCTGATAAGCAAGACGTGCCATAAGTTTTGACTGTTCCATAATTTGTTCTCCTTTCCGGATTGTCCGATATCCCTTTACAGGGATATTGCGGCTTTATTTTTATAATACTGACAGGTTTTTTCTGTCATAGGATCTACTTTTCTTCCGGCTCTTTTTAAGAATGCCAGAGTTGATTCTGCTGTCATGCAGACAGCGGTGTCGATGTCATCAAATGCGGCAGTTCGCACTTCGGCCAGCCCCGGAATCTTTTTTCTTCCGGGTTCGATATAATCTGCCAGATAGACGATTTTTTCAATCATGGTCATGGCCGGACGCCCGGTTGTGTGATAGGTGATCGCATCCAGGATCTCCGAATCTGTGATGCCGTATTCGTATTCTGCAAAATAGGCACCCAATCTGGCATGGATCAGCGCAGGAACCTCCAGTTCGGCATCTGACAGTTTAATGTGATGCTTCCTGCAGAGCAGGATTTGTTCATTGACGTCGCAATATTTTCCACAATCATGCAAAAGACCGGCAGTCATGGCTTTTTGGACATCCGCTCCATGGCGCATAGCCATGGAAGCAGCGGTGTACATGACGCCGAGAGTGTGGATATAACGTTCTTCTTTCAGCTTCTTTTCAAGCTTTTTGCGGATGGCAGTTAATTCAGTTGTCATGACCTCTCCTCTTCTCTTTTGGTATATAATTGCAGTTTTTGAATATAATCTGCAACAGAATCCGGAACCATATAGCGGATCGAACGATTTTGGGCAGCACGATTTCGGATCGTTGTCGATGAAATCTCCAGAAGCGGTGCCTGTAAAAGTTCGATCTTTGCCTGGTAATTCGTTTCCAGATACTGAATCTGACGCTGCATATCAAAAGAATCTTTATCATCCCGCATTGCTGCCAGAATGGTACAGGATGGAAAAATCTCTTTGAAATATTTCCATTGTTCGATGGAAAAGAGAGAATCCGCTCCAAGAATAAAGAAATATTCATTCTCAGGATACAGCGCATGAAATTCCTGCAGAGTTTTATACGTGTAAGAATGACAGTCTTTTTTTGCCTCGTGAAGGGAAAGTTGAAAATGCGGGTTTTCTCTCACAGCAAGCCGCACCATTTCAACCCGGTGTGCAAGCGCTTCTTCTGTATCTTCCACTTCTTTGTGAGGCGGATTTCCGTTGGGCAGAAACCAGACTTCATCCAGATGGAACTGCTCATAGGCAAATTCACCAAGCAGCAGATGTCCGATATGAATCGGGTCAAAGGTTCCGCCCATAATTCCGATTCTCATAGAAATCTCCTACGGAAGTACGATTTTTTTCTTATCGTCTTTTCCTTCTTTGTACAATACAATTTTTTTGCCGATGACCTGTACGACCTGAGAACGGGTGCGCTCAGCCACCATTTCTGCCAAAGCTCTCGGATCATCCGCACAGTTCTGCAATACACTGATCTTGATCAGTTCACGTGCATCCAAAGCCTCGCTGATCGCCTGTGTAAGGCTTGGAGTCATGCTGGATTTTCCAATCTGAAAGATCGGATCCATGGTCATGGCAAGACTTTTTAAATAGGCTCTCTGTTTTGTTGTCATGATATTCAATCTCCTGTTAAAATATATGAAATTTATTTATAGTAATCAAACTGCAGGCCGTACATTTTCACGGTATCGCCTTCCTGAATACCTGCTTCTTCCAATTTGTCCAGAATACCGGTTTCTTTTAAGAATTTCTGGAAGAAAGCGAATCCCTTTTCGGAATCCAGATTGGTGTAACCAAGCATCTTTTCAATTTTCGGACCTTCTACCACATAGACATCTTTTTCTTTTTCTACTGTGTAAGGAAGCTCTTCATAAATCAGCTCGTCCTCCGGGAAGAATTCCTGTTCAAATACGATCGGAGGTACATCCATAGTCTGAATCTGTTCACTTACATAGTAGAGCAGTTCTTTTAAGCCCTGTCCGGATACTCCGGAGATTGGGAATACTTTGATGCCCTGTGGCTCAAACTCCTCCTTCAGGCGCTGAATCGGATCGTCATCTTCACTGTAGATCAGATCTGTTTTATTTGCTGCGATCACCTGCGGGCGCTTTGCAATTTCAGGATTGTAGGCCTGAAGTTCAGCGTTGATCTTATAGATGTCATCTACCGGATCACGTCCTTCTGTTCCGGCTGCGTCTACGACATGGATCATCATTTTTGTCCGCTCAATGTGACGTAAAAATTCATGTCCAAGTCCGACACCCTCGGAAGCTCCTTCGATCAGTCCCGGGATATCGGCAACGACAAATCCCTTTGCTCCCTCCAGGTCTACCACTCCAAGATTTGGATTCAGTGTTGTGAAGTGGTAGTTGGCAATCTTCGGCTGTGCATTTGTGACTCTGGAAAGGAAGGTGGATTTTCCGACATTTGGAAATCCGATCAATCCGACGTCAGCAATGACTTTCAGTTCCAGATTGACTTCCAGTTCCATGGCAGGCTGTCCAGGCTGCGCGTATTTCGGAACCTGCATAGTAGCAGTTGCAAAATGCTGATTTCCAAGTCCGCCTTTTCCGCCTTTTAACACGATCTGTCTGCGGTTGTCTCCTGACATATCTGCAATGACTTTTCCGGTCTTGGATTCTTTGATCACGGTCCCTTCCGGAACACGAAGAACCAGATCTTTGCCGTCCTTTCCGTGGCATTTTCTCTTGCCGCCTTCTTCTCCATCTCCGGCAGCATATTTTCGTTTGTGACGGTAATCAACCAGTGTGTTGAGTCCTTCATCTACTTCAAAAATCAGATCACCGCCTCTTCCGCCGTCTCCGCCGTCCGGACCTCCGTTTGGCACGTAAAGTTCCCGGCGGAAGCTGCAGTGTCCGTCCCCGCCTTTGCCGGAACGGATGAATATTTTCGCTCTGTCTGCAAACATTGTTTTTTCCTCTTCAAAAATTAGAATCAATTGTTTTGGTACCAAAATGTGTGTGGTGTTTTACGAAAAAGAAGCCTCAGACTAAGAAGTCTGAGGCTTTCTCACGGTAATTATTCAGCTACCGGATAGATAGAAACCTGTTTTTTGTCTCTTCCTTTTCTTTCGAATCTGACAACACCGTCAACTAATGCGAACAATGTGTCATCTCCTCCGCGTCCTACGTTCACACCTGGGTGAATCTTTGTTCCGCGCTGTCTGTAAAGGATATTTCCGGCTTTTACGAACTGTCCGTCAGCTCTCTTTGCACCTAATCTCTTAGCTTCAGAGTCACGTCCGTTTCGTGTGGAACCAACTCCTTTTTTATGAGCAAAATACTGAAGGTTTAATTTCATCATGGTTGTTACACCTCCTTGAAAATGATATCAATGTATGGTTCATATTCGCTGTCTTCTTCTATCTCCTGTAATCCAAGAACCATAGATTTGAACAGCAGCTTGGCATCATGAGAAGGTTTTCGGATGAACCGAAATTCAATCATCCCGGTCTCTTCATCAGAAACAAGAGAAATCTTATCTGATGTGAAACGTTCAATCGAATTGAGTGTGTTGATGACCAGTACAGACACTGCCGCACAGACCACATCACTTCCCGCTTCCGAATACCCCGCATGTCCGAGTACATCCAGACCTGCATAGTCATGATTTACTGTCTTATAAACGGTTACCTTGATCATATGACAGATTAAGCGTTGATTTTTTCAATCTTAACTGCTGTGTACTGCTGTCTGTGACCATTTTTCTTATGGTATCCAGTTTTTCTCTTATACTTGTAAACGATCACTTTTTTAGCTTTTCCGTCACCGATTACAGAAGCTGTAACTGTTGCACCTGCTACTGTAGGCTCTCCAACAACTAATTTGTCATTGCTTACTGCCAGCACCTGGTCAAATGTATAAGTCTCTCCAGCTTCTACACCAAGTTTTTCTACTTTAATGATATCGCCTTCTGCTACTTTGTACTGTTTACCACCTGTTGCTATAATTGCGTACATATGGCACCTCCTATTATCATTACTCGCCAGCTTCGGTGTCTGAATCAGAACTTGAAAACCTCGCTGTGCGGCATACCGTGTTAGTATAGCACGCATATTCCATATAAGTCAATAGGAAGCAGAAAAATATTTTAAAAATATGTATTATTTGTCGCATTCATTCAATTTGTCATAGCAATATTCGATGATGCTGCGCCTTGTGATAATACCGATAAATTTGTTCTGGTCATCTACGACCGGAACAAAATTCTGGCTCATTGCCCGGCTGATCAAATCTTTCATATCGGAATCTGCAGCCACTGCGATATAATCTGCTTTTCGCTCAAAATCATGAATAAAGATATGTTCTGCTTCTTTCAGATTCAGATTGGTATATTTTTTCATCCCCCAGAGCAGATCACCTTCTGTAATCGTTCCAACATACTCTCCCTGACGGTTCAGCATGGGGATTGAAGCATATTTGTGATGTTCCATTGTCTCCAGAACCTGACGGAGTGTGCAGTCATCATAGACATATGCAACCTCCTGTTTTGGATGTAAAAAGAACAAAATGTTCATCGTGTCACCTCTGTCTTTAAATTTGTGTTTCTACAAAAATCTGGTACAGTGCACGGATGGCGTTTTTGAAGTCATCGTGTCTTACACCGACAATGATATTCAGCTCGCTGGATCCCTGGTCGATCATCTTGACATTGATATGGGCATGGGCAAGGGCGGAGAAAATTCTTCCGGCAGTGCCGCGTGTGGAACGCATTCCTCTTCCGACGATGGCGATCAGAGCAAGATCAGACTCCAGTTCAATGTGGTCCGGATTCACAGCTTTATGGATTCCGGCCAGTACCTGCTGTTCTTTCTCTTCGAACTCATCTTTATGTACAAAAATTGTCATTGTATCGATGCCGGAAGGCATATGTTCGATGGAAATCCCGTTTTTATCAAACTCTTCCAGTACCTTGCGGCAGAATCCGATTTCGGAGTTCATCATTGCTTTTTCAATGGTCACGGCAGCAAATCCATCTGTCCCGGCAATTCCGGTAATGGTATATTTTGGCTGTCTGCAGGTACTCTCTACGATCAGTGTGCCCTTGTCCTGTGGAGCATTGGTGTTGCGGATATTGATCGGGATGCCGACTTTACGGACAGGGAAGATCGCATCCTCATGAAGTACAGTTGCCCCCATATAAGAAAGTTCACGAAGTTCACGGTAGGTGATTGTCTCGATGGATTTTGGATTTGTAACAATGCGTGGATCTGCGATCAGAAATCCGGATACATCGGTCCAGTTTTCATACAGGTCAGCCATAGCTGCACGGGCAACCAGAGAGCCTGTGATATCAGAACCGCCGCGGGAAAATGTGACAATGGTTCCGTCTTCTTTCGCACCGTAGAATCCAGGGATGACAGCAAATTCTTCCCCTTCAAGACGAAGGGAGAGCAATTCGTTTGTTTTCTCGTCATCCAGACTGCCGTCTTCATGAAAGCGGATCACTTCAGCTGCATCGATAAAACAAAATCCCAGATAATTTGCCATAATGATACCATTTAAATATTCTCCCCGGGATGCAGCATAATCTCTTCCGATTTTTTTGCCAAAATTTTCACGGATCATATCGAATTCATGATCCAGTGAAAGTTCCAGATTAAGACCGTCGATGATCTCGTTATATCTTGCATGGATCTCATCCAGAAGGCTTGTGAATTTCTTTTCACGGATTGCAAGATTGTAGCAGCTGTAAAGCATATCTGTGACCTTTGTGTCGCTGGAACTGCGTTTTCCCGGAGCAGAAGGTACTACATAGCGTCTGGACTTGTCTGCCCGGATGATATCTCCTACTTTTTTGAATTGTTCGGCACTGGCGAGAGAACTTCCACCGAATTTTACTACTTTCTTCATCTTCTTTCCTCCAACTGTATATTATTTCAAATTAGATGCATAGATGTTTGTAAAACGCACGCTCTATCATTTCGCTTTCCTATTATACAGGGTATTTTCAGGATTGTAAATCATAGATTTCAAAAAAACCGAGTGTACTCCGAAATGTTAAAAAGTAACATCAGCATATTGTGCCTGTGTCACGTTCTTTAAGTCATCCGGAGAAAGCTTCAGCTGCATTCCAAGCTTTCCGCCGCTGACATAGATATAATCCAGCGTTTGGGCATTCTCCTGAATGGTTGTCGGAAATGCTTTTTTCATACCGATCGCGGTACAGCCGCCCCGTACATACCCGGTCACAGTTGTGATCTCTCTGACAGGGAGCATTTCCACAGACTTTTCTCCTACTGCCCGGGCTGCTTTTTTCAGATCCAGCTCTGCTTCAATGGGGATGACAAACACATAATGGGAACCGCTCTTTCCGGTTGTGACCAAGGTTTTATACACCCGTTCATGAGGCAGCCCCAGTGTGTCGGCTGTACTGATCCCATCGGTAAAATTGTCACATTCATAAGTCTGGTATTCGTAGGAAATCTTGCTGCGGTCCAAAATGCGCATGGCGTTTGTTTTTAATTCTTTTTTACTCAACGTGTTCACTTCTTTCTGGTGATTTTTCGGCTTTGTCACGGACGCATTCGTGAAGCGGACGCCGTACTTTTTTACGGGTTACTTCTACTAACTGGAGTGCTGTGACATCCACAACGGACGTCTGAATCGGGTCTTCTCCAAGAAAACGGCGGAATTGTTTTAATAGCTCCTGCATCATGTCCGGATCATCCATGTTGATAAAGTCAATCAGGATAATTCCGGAAATATTGCGCAGGCGGATCTGCCGTGCTGTTTCCTTTGCCGCTTCCAGATTGATCTTTAAATACGTTTCCGCACTTTTCTTTTTTGTCTTCGCAGAATATTTTCCGGAATTGACATCTACCACGGTCAGTGCTTCTGTCGGTTGAATGACAAGATAAGCGCCGTTTTTCAGCCAGACGTATTCTTTGAGTGCGCGTTCCACGGCAATGTCGGTACTGTAAAGTTTGGAAAGCGGCAGAAGCTGTTCCTCATAAAACTGAAGTTTGGAGAGATCTTCCGGCTGCTCTGCCTGCAAAAATCCGTGAATCTGCTGATACAGCTTGGGATCATCGGTAATGATTGCTGACAATCCGTCTGCGTATACATTTTTCAAATCTGTAATATAAGACGGAGGGGCCTCCTGCAGACAGGAAAAGCAAGTCCGAAACGGAGCAGTTTCTTTTAACTTGACACAGGTATTCTCCAGTTTCTGAATCTCCTCAAGTACTGTCTCAAAGGGAACGTCCTTTGCATTCGTACGAATGATCAGCCCGTAGTCCTCATTTTTGAGATAACTCAGTTTTTCTTTGTACGTATCCCGAAGAGAACGGGGAAGCTTCCCGGAAGTACCGATCCTGGTATTTCCGGTTGTCAGTACTGCATACCGCCCGGTAAAATTGATATTGCTGCTGACAGTCGGCGCTTTTGTCTTGACTGCTTCCCTGCTGATCTGAACGACCAGCTCGTCTCCGATACAAAGCGTTTTTTTTCCGATTTTATGGGTAAAGATCGCCTGAGGCGCCTGACTTAGGTCGTAGTAGCATTCTTTTCCCGGAGCAATCTCGATAAAAGCGGCTCCGATATTTGCCGCAATATTTTTTACTTTTCCGATGTAAATATCTCCGAGTACAGGTTGTCTGTGCTGATCAGAGTCCGGAAGACTGCAGTGGATCTCTGCGATTACATCATTTTCAAGAAGAAAGGTCCAGATCTTCCCTTCTTTTTTCAGCATTAAAATTTTTCGTACTGCCATTTATTATGATACCTCTCTTTTTTGTACTGTCCAAACACAGCAGGATTTATTCGATCACTGTGCCGAGAGATTCTAAGGTTACCAGATTTCGTGCGTTCTCATCCCCGGAATCAGCATACATTTCCAGACGGCACAGTGCAAATTTTAACTGTGTGGCATCTGCATCTAAAAACCGGCAGAATGCTTCCATGACAAGCCCCGGTTTTAAATTCTCCACACTTCCGGCAGCGAGCTGCATAAAAAGCTTGTGATCCTGCACTTCCATCCGGTAGATCAAAGTTTTGATGTCCACTTCTTTTTCGCTGCGTTTTGTCTGTTTTAAGATGCGGATCTCAGACTGCGCGAGAAAGGCATCCATCTGTGTTTCCCAGTCGTCCGGCAGTGTTCCCGGCACAAGATCAAGAAGATAGTCTGCTGCCGCGACAATCGCCATTCCGGTCATCTTCTTTTCCTCTGCGATCTGGCGGAAACTTAAAACTTCGATTCCCTCTACCATAACGGCATTTAAACGAGATACCGCTTCAGCACTGGAAATGGACTCTTTCAGTTCGATATCAAAATATTCTCCTTCGCTTGTAATCCCGATTCCCAGCGGATTTGCAAAGGACATGATCATATGAGGACTGTAGCCCCCGGTATAGGCGATCGGAATGTGCGCCCTGCGGATTGCCTTCTGGAAGAAGCGCATAACATCCAGATGTCCGATAAAGCGCAGTGCACCGTATTTTTTAAATTTAATTCTTGCCTTCAAAACAGACACCTCCTCCAAATTTTGCCGCACCACATCCGGAACACTGCATTCTGCAGTTTGGAGTAACCTGTGCGTTCATTGCTCTCTCCCATTCTTTTTTCAGGAAGTTTTTGGTCACGCCGATATCGATGAAATCCCATGGAAAAAGCTCATCCATGGAGCGTTCCCGCATGGTGTAAAACTCAATATCCACTCCGGTATTTGCAAATGCCTGCATCCATTTTTCATTGTCAAAGCTTTCGCTCCAGGAATCATACAGACATCCCAGACGGTATGCTTCTTCGATCACCTTTCCAACCTTGCGGTCCCCGCGGGCAAATACACCCTCCAGCACTGTGACATCTGCCTCGTGCCAGTTATATTTCAAACTTTTTTTGTTCAACTGCTGTAAGAATTCATGCTTTACAATCGTTGCACGGCGAATGTATTCTTCACTTGGAAACATCTGTGCCCACTGGAACGGGGTGAACGGTTTCGGAATGAAGAACGAAGAACTGGCCGTGATCTGACATTTTCCATTGCGCTGTTCTTTCGGAATTTCATAATATCTTCTGGCAACCTTTTCTGCCAGATGGGCAATGGCTTTCATGTCTTCTTCTGTTTCTGTCGGCAGCCCCAGCATAAAGTACAGTTTTACCTTGTTCCAGCCGCCTTCAAAGGCCTGTCCGGCTCCTTCTAAAATAATCTCTTCTGTCAGTCCTTTGTTGATCACATCACGCATTCTCTGGGAGCCGGCTTCCGGAGCAAAGGTAAGGCTGCTTTTTTTGATATCCTGTACTTTACTCATAACATCCAGCGAGAACGCGTCAATTCTGAGCGACGGAAGGGAAATATTGATTCCCTCTCCTTTAAATTCATCGATCAGGAAGGTGACGAGCTCTTTTAATTCGGAATAATCACTGGAGCTTAAGGAGCTTAAAGAAATCTCTTCGTGTCCGGTGCTTTCCAGCATTGCTTTGGCGTATTGCTTCAAGCGCTCCACATTGCGCTCTCTGGTCGGACGATACAGCATGCCTGCCTGACAGAAACGGCATCCGCGGATACATCCTCTCTGAATTTCCAAAACGACACGGTCCTGTGTTGCTTTGATGAAAGGAACGACAGGGGCCTGTGGATACGGTGCTTCGGTTACGTCCAGTACCATTTGTTTTTTGATCACAGATGGTGCATGCTCGTTGTTCGGTGCAAAGGAAGCAAGCGTTCCGTCTTCATGGTATGTGGCATCGTAAAACATCGGCACATACAATCCTTCGATCTGTGCGGCGCGTTCCAAAAATTCGATACGGCTCTTTCCTGCTGCCCGATACTCTTTATAGGCATCCAGCAGTTCGTCGTAGACAGTCTCCCCTTCTCCGATATAGAAAATATCAAAAAATTCTGCCAGTGGTTCCGGATTATACGTACATGGACCTCCTCCGATAACGATTGGATCTGCCTCACCACGGTCACGACTGTGGTGAGGAATCCGGCTTAAATCCAGAATCTGCAGAATGTTGGTGTAGCACATTTCGTACTGGATCGTGATTCCAAGAAAATCAAAATCACGGATCGGATCCTGAGATTCCAGTGCAAATAGCGGAATCTGTTCTTCTTTCATGATCTTGTGCAGATCCAGCCACGGAGAATAGACCCGTTCACACCAGACATCTTCTCTTTGGTTGAACATATCATATAAAATCTGGATTCCGAGATGTGACATTCCAATCTCATAGACGTCCGGAAAGCACATAGCGAAACGGACATCCACCTCATTTTTGTTTTTCATCACCGAGTTCACTTCGTTCCCGATATACCGGGCCGGCTTCTCGATTTTTAGTAATATTTCATCATTTAAAGCTAGTTTTCTCATATTTCTCCTTTCGTTTTTGTTTAATATATACAAAAAAGTAATCTTCTTTTCTTTTTCGATTTTCACGAAAAATAGCTGTTTTTTTATGATTTTCAGGGACGCTTTTCAGTATGAAAAATGCTGATTTTCACCTGATTTTTGCCCTTGCGTAACAAATTTACTTTTTTTCTACTGTGCAGCACTATGCATAATTATACACCATTTTCATGGTCTTGCATAAAATACATAGCACTGCATAACATAATTTGATACTATAAATCACTTATTTTGTAATTAAATTCTCAAAAATTTTGTCCTGCTTTTTCTATCATTTAACACCCTATATGAGAATATGATATTATTTGATATGAAGCAGCAGAAAACATTCTGAAACAGCATGTTAACCCACCGTATTATATACTTTTTGCGGAAGGAGTTCAAGCAAATCTTTCTCAGATATCTGAATGTCGAATACAAAATCTGTTTGAGGCAGAATATCTATTATAAAATTGCCAATCACCTTCTCACAGTCATATATTTCTTCAGGAAGATTGATATAAACATCCTTTGTAACCCCTGTTCCATTATGTCCCATACAGACAGATATCGCTTTCAAACTAATATCATTTTTCTTTAAAACAGTTGCGTATGTATGCCTCAAATCATGCCATCGCATTTTGGGCAAATTGCAATCTGCCAACAGTTCTTTAAAAGATTTCCCCAAACTACCCCTGTTATAGGGCAAACCGTTTTCTCTAAAACATACAAAGTCCAGATCCTGAAATTGGGGATTGGATTTCTGCACTGTTTCATACTTATGGCGTGCCACAATCAATTCATCTATAACAAAATCGCCCAAAGGAATATCACGTTCTCCTGAATGAGATTTTGTTTTCACCTCTTGTGTACATAATCGGTTGTCTGCCTCACCATCATTTGAAGTTGTTCTCCCTAACTGTCGTCTGACATGTAATTCCCCTTCCCACCAATCAATATCCGAGAATTTGATTGCAATCACTTCAGATATTCGAAGACCGGTTGTTAACGTCAAAAGTAATGGTATATACATTTCTGTTCTGGTTTCTTTACATTTTAACAGCAATAATGAAATTTGCGGAATGGAAAGAATGGGATACTCCTTTTTTTGATGTTTTATAGTGCCTTCTCTTAACGCTTGATTATAAGCTTTTTTCACAGCCTTTTTTTTCATACGAATTGCAGTTAGAGCAGGATTTATTCGTATCATCTGATGGTTTTTTGCGTATGTAAAAGCACCTTTCAAAACAGTATAGGATAAACGCAAAACACTCACTTTTTCAATAGAATCCAGCCCTTTTTTAATATCGTTACGCTCGATATCTGTAATTTTGCTGTTTGGATCCCATGTTTTTAAAAAGTAATTGTAGATTACATTGCGATAACTACAAAATGTATGATAGGATATCTTTCTTTCATCAATCATGTAATAATATAGCCAGTAGTCAAAAAATTCCTTTAGCGTGTATTCAAAAGGAATAAACCTTTTTGAATGCAACTCAGCAATCGCAAATTCCTTTGCTTTCAGCGCTTCTGTTTTCGTACTATATCCACCTTTTTGCATAGGAATTACAATTCCAGTGGAAAACGTCAGAGAAAAACGGTATGCAAATTTTCCTCTTACAGGAGTAATTGTATCTCTAAATTTCCATGAAACAATATCACCATATTGAAAACTTTCTTTAACATCAGGTTTTATAATTGGCTTTTTATTCATGTGTACACTCTCCCGCAGCAGATTTGGAAGCGGCATTAATTGGATCAAATGAGGAATCAATCAATGCTGAAATTTTCCCTTTCGCTTCAATAATGCCACAATAAATTTCAAAGGTTGTTGCAATGCTTTTATGCCCCATTATTTTAGAAATTTCTTCCAACTGCATTCCTTGCTCAATTAAAATTGTTGCAAATATATGACGCAAATCATGCATACCGATTTTGGGAAGTGAGTTTCTTTCACACATACGCTCTAAAGCAGCGTTACAGGTAGTTTCTCCTTTTATATTTCCTTTTGGTCCAATACAGATAAAATCTTTCCATTTTGGTTCAGCTTCTCCAAGTTTTTCAAACAACTGCATATTTTCCTTTTTTCGAATTTCTAATTCTTGAAAAATAATGTTATGGATACGCAGTGTCCGATAACTACATAATGATTTTGGCGGTTTTACAGATTGCTTTGAAGATAATACCTTATAAGATAAATTCCCTTTTACAACAATTTCATAGTCTCTCGTAACCTGTCGTTCTACTTTAACCGTTTGATTTTCCGAATTAAAATCCGAATATTTTAACCCTAAAATTTCACCTTTGCGTAAACCTACAAACAAAGCCAGTAAAATCTCTAAATAAACAGAATGGTATTCATACGCCGCTTGAAGCAATGTCCGTATCTGCTTTTTAGAATATACAACCATTGCAGGAACATCCCAATAATACTTTTTCATATCTAGCAACGGATTGGTCTCAAGATAGCCATCATCAAGAGCATCTTTCAAGGCTACATTAAATACTTTGTTTATCATTCGCCCTGCACTTTTACAATAGTCTTTACAATTCTCTAAAATTTCATTTAGATAATTGGAAGATACCATGCCTATTAAAATATCCTTCGGTGTATTTGGAATAATGATTTTATAAATCGTCCATGAATACCCCACTTTTATAGAACTGTCTGCATTAGGAAGAAAAATTTTTTGACACCAGTAATCTAAATATTCAAAGAACGTATATCTCATATTTGTTAAACTTTTAATTCGTTTCATCTGTTTTTGATATCGTTCATTTTCTTGCTCTTGTGCCTGCTTTGCCTCTTCGACAGAGCAAAATCCTGTTTTTTTCTCATATTCTATTGTATAGGTATTACAGTTAACTGTCTTTGTCAGAAAACTCCATGTGCCATTTTCATAAAATACAGCTCCTTTATTAATCATTGATTTTTCCATATAAAGTACCTCCTATTTGGTAGGTGCTTATATGCTTTCTTTTGCCATAAAGCACCGTAACATAATTGATTTGTGTGTGTCAATACCTGCATCTATGTTTGTAAACATGGTTTAGTTTCCTTCATCTAACCAATGGTCGAATGAAGACTTTGGAATACGATAAATATTTCCAATTTTTATAACTTTGAATGGTTTTTGTTTTACATATACCTCTTGTATAAAAGCATAGGCTTTTGTACGTCCAATATTTAAGATTTCCTGAATATCTTCTACTTCGTATACACGTTTTTCTTCTGAATGTGTACCTATATGCTCACCTCCTAAGCTTCTCATTTAATTTAATTTTCTGATTTTAGTTACTTGTAAATAATTGGATTTTATTTTAGATACATTTAGACGACATGAATTCTTTCTGTAAGATTTGTAATCTGAATTGAATTTATTAAAACCTAAAAATAGTTAAATAACCCTTTCTCTGTTCCCGCTTTTAAGAGTTTACAAATAGTAAAATAACGATTCTAACAGATTTTCTGCTCACCCCATTGAATTTGAAGTTTTCCTTCCTGATCTACACCAGTTGTCATTAAAAGAGAAAATATCTGAGGGTTGATACCGAATTTTTCATACAATTCTCCGCTCGCTATCAATTGATTTTTCATGAACAAATTAATTTTCTCCTTTGCCAATATCATTTTTAGCAGATTCACTTCAATGGAATTTTCGTAAATCAAAAATACCACTTGTTTAAAATTTTGAGATGTATAACGAATAAACCGAAAATAGTATTGTTCCATAGCTGCATGGTTATAGTGAAGTTCCGGCAAAATAATTTTATCCACATCATCAATATTCATGGACTCTGATAAGCTTTGCTGTGTAGAAAGCAAAATTCCATTCTCTGTCTTTCTCAGTTCTTCCACAATCCGCTGCCGCTGTTTACAAGGATTTTTCTTTCCTGTGATCATAAAAATTGGTCTTTTCGGAAATGCCTGTTTTAAATAGTGGTAATAGGACTCCGCTACTTCTATCTTGCGAACTCCAATGGCAACTCTTTCTTTTTCCCACATCTGCAAAAGATGGATTGCTTTTTTAACTTTTGTAGGCGGTTCATTACTGTTATATTCGTATGCAAGAGAGGGATCTGCACATATTTTCAGAAGCAGCATCAATTGTTGTAAAATCCGAAACATAGCATCTTTTCTTGCGTTTTTACAAGCCATAAAGTATTTCCTGCGGATTTTATCAAATTCTTTTATGGCAGTCAGATAGACTTCCTTTTCTGTCTGATTAAAAGAGCAAGTTCCTTGATAAATTTTATAAATTTTTCTACCAACTACTTCCTCAAAATTTTTCGTTATTACAGTTTTTTCTAATAATTCATCTAAAAATGAGGAATTATAAATGTCTTGGTTTGCCTTTTCAAGGCCAAACACCGTAATCTTCTTTGGCAAATAAGAGAAAGAAAATAGTTCATATCCCTTTTTATAGGCAGGAAATGGTTGATTAAAAAAAGGGTTCGCATATTTTTCCATCTGTCCATTCCTGAATCGGAAAATCCACTCATTTTTTGCCAGATAATGAATCGAATTATTATAAAGCAGCTCTAATTGTGGAGCAGCTTCTACAACATTGTTTCGCGTCATTGTTCCAGTCGCCAGCACTTTATATCTGCACTTTCGGAAGACAGAAAGCATTGCTTTTGTCCTCTTGGAACTTCCATTGCTGATTGTATCGCTTTCATCGAAAATCAACATGACCTTCTGACAACGGATACGGACCAGTTTTTTCATCTCTCTTTTTAAGTCTGTCAGTAAGTTGACTGTCAAAAGTACAATCTGCCCTTTCTGCACCCTTTTGATATCTTCTCTTTTTCGGATACGGTAAAAATCAATCTGATAGTCTGTCAGTATTTCTTCCCATGTATTATTGATTGCCAGAGCTGTGCTAACAATAAACACATTCCGAACAGGGCTATATTTTATTCTGTACTGTGCCATCGCCAGCGTACAAAGGCTTTTTCCGGTTCCCATAGAAAACTGTAGGGCGGCATATCGTTTCTGCAACAGTTTATTCACTTCTTGTTTCTGTATAGGATTTAGATATTTGACTTCTCCTGTCATCTGGCTTTTTACATGCCACTTTTCCAGATATTCTGCAATTTTCTGATCCTGTTTTATTTTTTTTAATGGTATTTCCTGTAGTTCAAAGTTCTGTCGTTTCTTTTTCAAAAACTTTTCAAATCCTGGAACTTCCGCTTTTGTTAAAACAAACGAATGGATAGAACCTAACTCTACATCACTTCCATTTTCGCGATAATCCTTTACTTTAAATCTATAATTTGTCTTTACAATCCGAGTTTCATTCCTGTAAGTCTTATTCGCAGAAGATAAAATTTCCTTTAATTTCCGTAAAACATCTTCCGGCTGTATCTTGATTTTTTCCCACTCCTGCCAGGATAGTTCCTCTGGTTTTGTTTGTTTCAGGTACTCTTGCAAAATTTCCTCTGCCTGTCCCGCTTTATGAGTAATCTTTCGATTTCTTTTGATATCAAACAACAGTTTCACTGTTTTTTCTTGAAATGCCTGTTTCTGCTTTCCCTCTAAGTCTGTATTCTGGCATTCAAAATAAATATTTGCAGCATTTTTTCTCCGTTCCTGAAGAACCGGTAACACATAAGTTTGATAAATTTCTTGGGGATGTTTCAGAACCTCCTTCTTTGTGGTGTAAGGTCTTTCTGTTACATATTGACTCTTTTTCTGTAAGATCATGGCTTTTGTCCGAAAAGATGTCACACCATACTCTTTGAATACATCTGCTGGCAAAGAAAATTGTACAATCAAATTAAACATCTGATTGATTTCTTCAATATCCCCTTTATTTGAAAAATCATCTGAAAGGAAACTTTCCGGAACCAGCAAAACCAAAAGGCCTCCGTTTTTCAGTACCTGATATGCTTTTTTGCAATAATACATTTGGGAAGATACCGGTGCTTCTTTTGTTCCCCATTCCAAATGAAAAGGCGGATTTCCAAATACAATATCTCCGCTTAAAACAGGGGAATACTGCCGGATATCGCCATATTGCAGATTTGCCTTTGGGTAGAGGTACTGGGCAATCTTCACTGCTTTCATATCAAGTTCTGTCCCATAGATATTACTTTCTGTAGGGAGATAATTAAAAAAATCTCCTTTTCCATAAGTCAAATCATAAATAATATCCTCTGCTTCCGGTTTGACACAGGAAACAAGAAATTCACATACTTCCGCTGGTGTAAAAAATTGTCCCTGCTCGATTTCTTTTTTCGCTTCTGTATAAGCATGAAAATTTTGAAAGTCCTTCCTGTCCAGTCCATGTAGCCCACCATTTCCCGTGTATACATTAAAAATATCCTCTGGTGTGATCCCATATAGTTCTGCTTCATGGTTTTCCACTAGATACAAGATTTTTTCATTCAATTTTTGCCTTTGCTCTATTGGTATTTGAAGTTCCGTATCTTTTTTGTATTTTTCCATTAGATTACCTCCTTATAGCCTAGGTACTCTTTTGCAAAAGACAATGCATGTACGCCGCTGTCAAAAACGATATCCCATCTACCATTTTTAAAATACTTAAATTTTACAACTTTCTTACCAAGTGCGAGGTGCTCATCAAAAATCCCTTCTTTTTCTTTTTTCCCGATGTATGAAAAACTTACAAATCTTTCCAGCCACCCATCATAAATGTTAAACTGTTTTTTTTCAGAGTCAAAAAATGTCAATGCACGTAAAACGGACTTATATTTTTCATTATCCAGACAAATTTCATATTCTCCCCAAAGATCTGTTTTGCTGTAGACCAGATTTTTGATGGTCAGTTTTTTGCTTTGTATATTATATTTTACGTAGGATAATCCTGCTTCCACATTTTCTTTAATCTCCTGTTCCACCTTTTCTTGAAAACTAAAACCACCAAGATAAGAAAAAATATCATCTACAATAAGCGGATAATCAATTCTGGCAAATAAAACTTCATAAAGATTTTTTTCTTTCTGTTTACGGCACCTCTTCATTTCTTCCCGATAAATTTGTTTCTCTTCTTCTGTTAAAGAAGAAATCCGGTTATGTAATACGGGTTCTGCTGAATTTTGCAGGGAAATATAGCGTTCATACGAATGTATCTGTATAGCAAGACCATATTTCCGATTAAAGAAAGAAATGATTGTTTTAATAAAATGATTATGTACCTTTTCCATAACTTCTGTTTGTTTCTTCTTATCCATGCTAATTAAGTTCTGTTGGTACACCCTATCTGCATATTTCTGCATCCTCCCATAAAAGGTCAGTTCCTGTTGATGCAGAGTTTCCATATCTACAAACATACTCAAAAAATGATTTCTGGTACTGTCATATAATTTTTGCTGTATCTCACAAAATTTTTGATCTTCCATAGAAAGTCTAGTGTTATTTTGGATTTTGACACGTTGCAGTTTTTTTAATACATCATTCATAATTCTGCTCCTTTCTTTATAAGAAAAGGCAGAAGAATATTCTAATCCCTCTGCCTGTGTTGCTATTATCTTAAAATTCCCATGTTCCTACGCAGCCTTTTTCTCTTCTTCTCCCTTTAGAAACCTTAATTTTGATTGCCAGATATCCATTGTGTCTTAGGCTAAAATATAGTTTTTTGATCACATAGTTCAGTTTTTCAATATAATCTTCATAGTTTTCACATCTGCTCAAATCATCTTCATGCGGTCTTCCCCACATATTTCCGGAATACCGGATAATGTCATGGTAAGGTGGGTGGAAAAAAATTAGATCTGCACTGTGCATTACTTCATCTTTTAATGCATTCCAGTTTCCAATCCCCTTTGGCGGATGCGGGTTTAAATCATATAAGACAGAGGAAATATGCAATTTCTCTGCCACATCTTGGCTGGTTCCGGAACCGCTCATGGGATCCAGAAACAAAAAATCCTTCTTCTTTTCATACTGCCTGCATTTTTTTACAAACTGAATGAGTTTTGCTACAACCTGTGGGGAACAATTTCCTCTCCACTGATTGTTGCCTCCTTCTGCCCGTTCCGGAAATGCCATAAAAGAAGTCAGATCTTGTCCTACGCAATGTGTAAGTTCTCTTGTCCCTAACGTCTGTACAATTTGTTTCCAATCGGAACCAAATTCTGTGCGTAAAATTTTACTTGCACGCTGTAAGTCACTTTCCTTCACACTACCATACTCCTTTCTGCACATACAAAAAACGATACAAAAATCCATTCTGGTTTTCATATCGTTCTCTCTGCTTTTATTTTTTCTTTCTTCTCCTTTCCAAAAGGCAATAAAAAAAGCACTCAAAGAATTTCTTCCTGAATGCTTTTGATATACGCACTTTTTAATTAAGTATCAATACTTCAAAATTCTATTCTAACCTTATGGTCAGAAAAAAATCACAATTCTTCATATAGAAGAATAAAACTGAACTACAAATTTATGGTAACATAATAAATATTTTAAGTCAATATTTTACTATTATTAAGAAATAAACATTTTCATAATTTTTCGCAGTTTCTAGTTCCATTTTAATCATTCCCTCTTGGTTAAGGCACATAGTGCTAATAAGAAAGCAAGTATTCCCCATAATAGAACTATAAACAAATCGTAATATGAAATTTCTTTTCCACCGAAAAAAGATGTCCTTATTAAGTCACTTGTCGGTACAAACGGTAAAATTTTATAAATATATTCTGTCCACCTGGGCAAACGTTCTGCCGGGTATGTTATTGGGGAAAATAGAAGGCCACCAATCATTATTACCTGTGTTGCTAATGCCATCATATTAGGTGGAAACCAATATGCAATGCAAAATCCAATACAAATCATGGAGAATTGTGAAATTAAAATAATCATTATGCTACCAAAATTGATTTGTAAGTCTACATCAAACCTTAAGACTGCCGCTATGCACCCCATCAAAATTCCTGGTAATGACGCAATCCCCCATATAATAATATCTGATAAAAGGATAATACTTCTAGAAACGGGAAGGGTTTTTTGATATTTAAACACTCCATTTTGTTTAGACTCATTAACAATCTGCGGAGCCAATACACACCCAATTGCGATAATATCTAAAGTCAAAGCTCCTGATGATAAATATACCGCAGTCACTTCATCTATTTCAGGTATCAGCAATGCCATTCCGCATATAATTGCAACAGCAAAAATACCTTGTACAATGCTAAAAGTTGGAATTAAATACTTATGACGGATCAGACTCCAATGAATTATTCCCCACAGTTTTTTTAAGGCTACTATTGAATTATTAGGTTGTACTTTATTTCTCATTGACCAACCCTCCATATGAAACATCTAATATTGCTGATGTAAGTTTGTAATTTAATATCTTTCCTTCTTTCATCAAATCCAAAACCCATTGAATAGCATCTAAAATTTGTTCTGAAGATAATGTAAATATCATTTTCATTTCATCTTTTATAAATTTATGTTCCATTGAATCTGGAATATTTTCCCAATCATTAAAATTATCAAAATTAACTGATAAAACACTTGCCGCAAAATTATTATTAAAAGTTGAAGTAGGTGCTTCACGGATAATTTGTCCGCTATCCATTAAAATATATCTATCTGCATATTGTTCGACTTCTAATAAATTATGCGTAACTACTAAAATAATGTGCCCTTCTTTAGCTAATTTTTTCATATATTGCCAAACTAATTTTCGACGCACTGGGTCAATATCATTTGTTGGTTCATCCAATAATATTATCTGTGCTGGATATACTACTGACATTGCAAATGAAGTTAATCTTTGTAAGCCTCCTGATAATTTATCCCCTGGTTGATCTGCCCATTGCCCAATATCCAAATCTTTTATCACTTGATTCGTATAAGAACCTATTATCTTTCCAGAAGCCCCTCTAATGCGTAGAACCGATTCTATTGCTTGACGCAATGTAACTCCCACAAGCGGAGCATGAAATTGTGGCATCATTGATACATAATTTCTAGCTAATTTTGTATTATCTATAAATGATATTCCATTGTAAGTTATTGTTCCGCTGTCTGGTTTTACATTGCCTACAATTTGATTTAACAAAGTAGTCTTTCCAGCGCCATTATGACCGATTAAAGCAGTGACTTCATTAGGCATTAAGGTCACTGTGATATTATCATTGGCTTTAATTTTTCCTTTCCTATATGTTTTGCTAAGATTTACAATCTGCAATTCTGAAGATCCCATAAATCCCCTCCTTCCATATTAGTTATATTCGAAAGAAACAAATAAAAATATTTACTATAATTGGAATAATCCAAAAAACTACGATTGCAAGATTCACTATTTTCCCTACATAATTCAATATTTTCCATATAAATACTGTCTTTTTATAAACAGCATTATCCGCATATTCTTCCATATCGTCAATCAATGGTGTATCTAGTAACAACATTGCAAATAACCGCCCATCACAATTTTTATGAAAACGTAACTGCCATAACACTCTTACCCATAAAATAGATATAGCTGATAGTACTATCCAGTTATCAAATAAAAGCCTGCTTATAGAAAAAACTGCTAGTAAAATTACGTCCAAAATTATTCCAGCTAAAACTGCACACACTCTTGCAAGTAATGACCAAACCCATATATATGTCATTGAAACTGTTACAACAGATTTTTTTAAAGAAATGTGGAAAGATCTTGATAGATTTTTCCAATTTCTTGAATATATAATATGGAATAATTCATGAATCATTGTTGTAGTAGCAGCGAAAGCTATTGCAAAAGAAATGGATCTCCATAAATCTATTTTGGGAGGAATAATCATGCTCCCAATAGGAATCCCTGTTGCTAAAGTTAAAAATATAGTTATCAAAAGTGCAAGCACTCCCCCTATTAGCAAAGCATATCTTGCTGTTTTCCATTTTTTGTTATCTTTTTCTTCAGGAATTACTGCCGATGCATTTTGTTCATTATTATAAAATCCACTTTGTCTAAAAATTTCTATTGTTTCATCATTGCACTTTTCATTTATACTAGTCCCCTGAAGAAAACTTTCCGCAAGATCTTCATCAATAACCAACGCCTCTGAATCAAGAGCTAAGACAATCCATTTTCCATCCTTTAGCTTTCTTAAATATAATGGCTTATTTGTCATCTCCTCAGACCTTACTTTCTGTTTTCGTAATACTGAAATATTTCCCAATCTTCACTTTTTCCACATCCACAAGTTGGACACTCCTTTGTATAACGTGGCCAAGACGGATGGGTAAATGATGAGCCATCCTCAAAATTTATTTCATACTGAGTGCCTAAACTTCTTGGTTTTGCATACCCCGTTATAACACGTACTGCTTCATCTACAATTGCTGCCGTAAGTTGAAAAATTGCAGGTGCATATGCAATCGTTGGCGGATTAAAATTAATATTTCTAAATGCCACAAATTGTTCAACAAATTGAGGGTCGTGCATACTATAATGTAAATTTAGACAATCAAAACATCCTGTTTCTCCAGGTATTACTGTAAATACTCTTCCTCTACTAACCTGTGATGCTCCGAAAACGCAAGGTACTTTTGCCTCAATAATTGCCTTATTCACAATACGTTGTGCAACAAATGGTGGTTCATCAATAGCGCATATCACCAAATCTACACCTTCAATAAATTCCAATACATCTTCTGGGGTTTCTATTTTTTTATTGTGTGCCTCAATCATAATGTCTGAATTCATTTTTTCAATGGCTTTTGCTGCTGTCTCCGCTTTAGGCTTTCCGATATCTGATTCGGTATATAATAATTGTCTTCCTAAATTACTGTATTCAACATTATCATAGTCTACAATTATAATTTTCTTTGGTCCTAGCCCTGCTAACATCGTTAAAATATTAGAACCTCCGCCTCCCAGTCCCAAAAGCAAAATGGTTGTTTGTCTTATCTTTTTTTGATATTCATATCTATTTTCATCAATATTGGCATATCTACTAAAATAATTCACATTGGCAATATATCTCTCCGCTATATCTTTTCCTTGTTCTTCTAGTGTTTCTTCTAAGAACCCTTCATTTTCTAATATTTTTATTCCCTCTAGAATGTCTTCCTCTGATAATTCTGGAAATAAATTTCTCATTTCTAGGATAACTTCTTTAACAGGACGTCCATTCAACCTACTTGCCAATTCCCACAACTGCCCTTCAGGATCGCCAAATTCAGCAGTAATTCCCAGTTGTGCTCCAATTCTAAATTCTTTCTTATTAAGTCTGTATAAGGGATAAATAGGTTTAATTCTAGGTCTATTATATAAAGTATTCATTTTTCTCCTCCTGTAATATAACTATATAATTGCTCCTGATAGTATCAAGCCAGAGTATATTCAGTGAATATCTCTGGCTTGATCTCAGTTTTTTTATTGGACTGTCTTAGAAGACGATCCACCATGCTGTTGCGTCAACTTTGACAGCACGACGAACTGTAATATTCTTCATAATGTGTCACCTCCTTCTCATATGTAATTGAATAAATCCTGAATTTCAAGACTATCCTATATAAATTTCTTCTATGTTTGCTTTCACAAACAGAGAAAAAATTTTCTAATATAAAAATGACATTCTTTTATACTTCCATTTTTTCTACTCTATCTTGCATACTTTTAATTGCAATAAAAGACAACATAATCAAAACCAATAATAGTACAAATAACAACATATCGGAATAAAATGTCATGGTGATTATTTGACAAATAAATACCACTATAATGCACGCTGCCACTATTGTAACAATGCCCGATTTTCTATAGAAGCCTATCCATAACGATACAGTACTGCAAAAAACAGTTACCATTGTATAACATACCAATCGAAAGAAACATCTTAGTATAAGTTGTATAGAAATAACATCTGATATACACAAAGGAAACATTTTCTCTGTTCCAATAAAAATAGACAACACTATCGTCCCGCTAATAATCATTAGAAAACAGGTATACAACAAACAGGTTATGATTTTTGCTGTTAAAAATTTTTTCCTTGCAATTGGATATGAGAAGAAAACTATTGCTTTTTTCTCATATTCTTCAACAATAATCTTAGCTAACATTGTAGTTGACATAATTGTAAATATTCCCGTCATAACATCTATGCTTAAACCAATCACAAAATTATATGTACCAAATAGTACAGCATCATCATCTCTTGGTTCCAAATAAGGTATTAGCGCTATTAAATAGATAAACCCTAGCATAACTAAAGTAGTAATACTTGTTGTTATCCAATACGGTTTCCAATTATTTTTCTGTAACTCAAGTCTTATTAGTTTTTTCATTCCAGTACTCCTTTAGACATATTTATAAAATATTCTTCAAGTCCTTGAGGATACAAACTCTTTATCTCATTTATTGATTTTTCATCTAAAATTTTACCATTGTCTATAAAAATAATGTGATCTGCAACCTGCTCCACTTCTGAAAGGATATGACTAGAAAATATTATTGTAATACCATTTTTAACTAGCTTACAGAATAATTCTCTCATCTCTTTTATTCCCAAAGGATCCATTGCATTAAGTGGTTCATCCAAAATTAACAAATTAGGATTACCTATTAAGGCTCTTGCTATTGCAAGCCTTTGTTTCATTCCCATTGAAAAAGTACCTACTGGTTGTTTCTCTACATTTTCTAAACCGACCATTTTTAATATGCTTTGAATATCTTGAACATGTATCCCTATATACTCAAGATGTATCTCTAAATTTTCAATGGCAGATAAATTCTCATAAAAAATAGGTTTTTCAATGATATTCCCCGTTTCCTCTAAAATTTTCAGCCTATCTTTCACGCTGTCATAACCTAATACAGTAATTGTTCCAGCTGTTGGTTTCACAAGACCTATAAGCAATTTAAAAAAAGTGGTTTTTCCGGCACCATTTTTTCCTAGAACACAATGAATAGCATTTCTTTCAAGTTTCAAATTCCATTTGCAAATCGCTTCTCTGCCATTAAAATTTTTGTATAAATCATGTATTTCAATTGCATAATTCTCGTTCATAAATTCCCTCCTTTTTATTTTAGAGATATACATACATTGCAAATGTATGTATATCTCTAAAATAAAATTGCCTTTTGCGGCAACTCTATTTTTCGGTCTTTTCATACCAATCATCAATCATATTTGATATTTGTTCATTAAATATAGGAACCCCAACAAATTCGCAAATTTTTTTAATAAATACAAATTTATGATGAAATTCCTCCTCATTTGCTGGAAAAACAGATGGCATAAGCCATATTTCTAGCAATGGTATAATCTCTGATATCTCTTTTGCATATTCTGTTTTAATTGAACCATCATTTTTCCCTTCCTCAATAAGTTCTCTCAAAGCAGGGGTAAAATATTTTTTTTGAGATTCTATCATTCCAGCCAATATTCTTGGATTTTTTAATAATGGAACTGCCTGTTTAGATAGCTCTGTTTTATCACTCTCATCTTGATTTAACATAATTGCTAATTGGATCTTTTGAAGACCATTCAAATCGTTTCTGTTTTTAACAATACTAAATGGATTGTTCTCCAAAAACATTTTATCTGCCAGTGCATTTATTATTTCTTCTTTTGACTTAAAATGATGATATACTGCACCCTTTGTCATACCACCTAAATTATTAACAATATCTTGTATAGTAGTTTGTTCATATCCTTGTTCCAAAAACAATTTTTGTGCTACATCAAGAATTTTTTCAACAGTCAACTCTGGATACTTATTCCTTGCCATTCTTCACCGCCTTTTTCATTCTTTTGGTATGTATATATACTAAAACAATTTGAGCATTTTGTCAAGTATATCTTATTACTTTTTTAATGATTAACTTCCCTAATATTCATATATGATACTCTCTCCTCTGAAAAACATCTCACTTCTTCATAACGGATAAAACTTAGATTGCCATTTTATTAAAATGTAATTTATCGGCAAGTCAACAGCATATAGCATTATGTTGTTGACCCGCCTGATATTCTTATAATTATGTCCTATACATCAATCCATGATTCCAGTTGTATTTCTACATTACCTGTATACCCCCACTCTTCAACTTCAATATATCTCCTACATTCTTCATCCCTTATAAGCGGAACTTTGGATATTACCGTCCCCCAAAAGTTTACCAAGATATGAAAGCTTAATTCACATGGAATTCCCATACACTCATCATCATGCCGAACTTCATAACAATAAAAACCTTCTGGAACACTATCCTTTTGAATTCTTCCCGAAGAAAAAAGTGCCAAGGTATCAAAGATCTCTATTTCTTCGTAAGTTTCTTTTCGTGCATCATATCTCTCCATATTATTTGCTTCTTCTTTCTACTGTTTTTACCTATTATGTCTATCTTGTTCATTTCGCAAAACCATCTTTAAGTGATTGATAATGTTTGTAACAGAAAGATCACTTTCACAAAGATACCAAGGTGATTTTTGCTGTTCTTCCTGTAAATATCGTTGTATCTCCTCTAGTTTTATTTTCTGTCTGAATAATTCCTTTGTAATTTTACTCACATAAGCAGTTATTTTTGCATACTGTTCAAATTTAAGGCTTTCTTTTCTAAGTTCTAATCGTATTACGTCACACATTTTTTTCTCACTGGAACATTTTTGGAATACCGCAATCCGACTATACGGACCTTGTATGTATGCTCTCCAGATACGCTCCCGCCTTGCCACAATAAACAAGACCTCCTGATTCCCTCTTTTCCATATTTTTTGATACGCAGGTCTATCATATCTATTCCATACATCTACCAAATGCTCATCTCTGAAAAAGGCAAGGGGGAGTCCTTCTCTTCGCATATACTGCTGAAACTCTTGCTTGCCAACCCCTTCTTCTATTTTCTTCTGTAAAAATTGGAACATGGAAAAATAATTTTTCCACTGATATTCCAACAATTCGCCTGAATATAAAAAATGATCTATCAATTGCTGCATATTTTTCAATAAGTACAGCCATATTTCTGCATCTTCTCTTTTTAGGCAGAAAAGCAATTTTCCATAGTGATACGCTCTCAGTTTCTCTCCCCGGACTACATAAGCATACTCTGAAAAAATATCTCCCTTATCGGAATGTACTGTCTTTCGATACCATTCTGGCTTTATGAATCGTATATTCTTTTTATCCATCAAATCTAAATTTTGATATATTCTCTCCATAAATTTTAATTCCTGTTTTTCTGCAAATGCCCGGATAATCTTTTCTCCATATCCATTGTCCAGATATGAATCTGACATTAAGTAAACTGCCTTTTTAATTTTTCCTTTTTCTTCTATCACAAAATATCCGTTTGTCATAATTTCTCCTAAATCGTATTATTTTTTAACTTTACTATAAATATGTATCCAAATATTGTTTCACTCTATTCAACCCAGCCTGGTTTTCAGATGGTATTTTGCTTTCCATCTCCAACCATGCAAGAAACACTCTTCTTTCTTCTTCATATTCCCTGACAACACTTCGAAGTCTTCGAATCTCACGTTGGCAGGGTAATACCCTTTCTTCGTCTGTCATATCAGTGTTACAACGCATTTTATTTGATGCTATAATTTGCAGAATTCGGAAAATTAAAACATCCCATTTTTAGCCTTGTTATAACGGTAATAATTTTTTCTATTACTGTTATAACAAGGATTCCAGGGGTTCGGGGATGGAAGATCCCCGTATTATTTCTGCACTATTTATTTTTCTGAAAATGGCATATTATAATGTGCTGATCAACAATATCAGTACCTTCTCCCTTTTATATTCTGTTTCTCTTTTTCTTCTACGTCTATACACTCAAATGAATATTTGTTCTCATCACAAAAACTGCAATAATATGGATATTCCTTTTTTAAGGCATTATCATTCTCCGGTAGAATTTCGCTTCCGCATTTTTTACATATCAACTTGTTCATATCTTTTCCTTTCACTTCCGGATATCGAGTAGGAGGCTAATCATTAATTAGCCGACCTCTCACACCACCGTGCATACCGTTCGGTACACGGCGGTTCCTTAGTTTTCACAAACTACTAGATAATAGTCAAGCATGGATAGATATCCGAGCTTGGCTATTATTTTCTTGGAAAAGATTTGGTTCAAGACTTTCGCCATTCTCCAATAACCTTTTCTACTACAGGCAAGTTCCTTTGCTTTCCAATGTTCCATTCCCAATGCTTTCAGCATTCGATACTTTGTTTTAATTTTCTTCCATTGTTTCCAATAGACTGCTCGAATCCTACGCCTTGCCCATTCGTCCGTTGTTTTGAGAAGTCCTTTCATATCTGCAAGTCTAAAGTATTCCACCCATCCTCGCACATACTCCTGGTATTTCCTTTCTCGTTCTGCATTACTAATGCCTTTATTTCTATCAGTAAGCTCTCTGATTTTATTTCTCATCTTGATTACCGACTTTTGATGTACTCTAAGTCTGCATTTGCCCCTGTATCTATAAAAGGTATAGCCGAGGTACTTAACTTTGTTGATGTGAGCCACTTCTGTTTTCTTCCTATTTACCTTTAGAAAAAGTTTTCCTTCAATAAACGGTATAATATTCTTCATGGTTCTTTCTGCGCTCTTTCTGCTTTTGCAGAATATCATGCAGTCGTCTGCATAACGGACAAATCTATGTCCTCTGCGTTCCAGTTCCTTGTCCATCTCGTTTAGCATTACGTTACTGAGCAACGGACTCAATGGTCCTCCTTGTGGCATCCCGATTTCTGTACGCTCAAACTTCCCGTTTACTATAACTCCCGCATTCAGGTATTTGTGTATCAATGAAATCACTCTGCCGTCTTTGATGGTTCGTGACAACACCTCGATTAACTTACTCTGACATACGGTATCAAAGAACTTTTCTAAGTCCATATCCACTACATATACATAGCCGTCATTTACGTTCTTTTGGCATTGTCTTAGGGCATCGTGTGCCCCTCTTTTCGGTCTGAAACCAAAACTGTTCTCTGAGAACTGCTCCTCAAAGATTGGCGAGAGTTCCTGTGCTATTGCCTGTTGAATCACTCTATCGACAACCGTAGGTACTCCCAGCTTTCTGTACTCGCCTTTTGTCTCTTTGGGTATTTCTACCCTTCGAACTGGGTTGGGTTTATATTTCCCTCCCCTTATCTCTTGGATTAAGGTTTCTTGGTTTTCTCTAAGGAAGGGCAGAAGTTCATCCACCTGCATACCATCGATTCCGCCTTTGCCTCTGTTTCTTTTGACTTGCTTATAGGCATTGTTAAGATTACCTTTCCGCAAAATCAATTCCAAAAGATTGTTCGTCCAATAGTCTGTGATGACACCGCTCTTTTCAGTAATCTTAGATGTTGATCAGCACATTATAATATGCCATTTTCAGAAAAATAAATAGTGCAGAAATAATACGGGGATCTTCCATCCCCGAACCCCTGGAATCCTTGTTATAACAGTAATAGAAAAAATTATTACCGTTATAACAAGGCTAAAAATGGGATGTTTTAATTTTCCGAATTCTGCAAATTATAGCATCAAATAAAATGCGTTGTAACACTTAGAGTAGTCGAACACTTCTGCATACTCTCTCTGTTCCGCAGGTACCATTTGCAGATAGTCCTCTATATGAAGTTGTCTGTTCTTAAATCTACTTTCAGTTACATTCATTGCTTGTGCCTCCTAAAGTTCAGCCCTTCGCCGATGTTTGCAACCATCGGTTTACTATGGCTTCTGCTGATTTCTCGCCATTCGTTGTTACTGACGGATTTCATACTCTGTTTCCATCCGCTGACGAGACCTCCCTTGGTACCACACGTCACTTTCTCTCCACATATCTGCCACATATACTATAGTTAATTCCGAGTAGTTATTGGACTTTGGTTTGTTGTGCAACCTTATCCTTAACTATAGCCTCATGTGATTTCTGTTCGTCAGACCAGAGATTTGCCTCCACCTTCCTTCAGATTCGCAGTCACCCACGACACCCTTGGTCTTGGCTGTATCCTTCCCACTACTAGGGCAGATTAGGGACTTTCACCCATTAGCGACGTGCATTAGCGACGTGCGCCGCAAGGCGCACACAAAAAAAGACACCAAATCCATTGTTTGATGTCTTTAAATAATACTATTCCTTTTACTTCACTTGGGGAAAAACGATATTATTTTTTATCCCTTATTTCTAATACCTCTTCTTCGGAGATATTCAAAAGTTTACAAATCTCTGAAATCGGATAATTATTCTGCAACATGGTAAGAATGACTGCTTCTCTCTCTTTTTCTCTACCTTTCTGTTCGCCTTCTTCTTTCAACTTCTCTAATGCCTCGCACATACTGTTTACCTCCATATTTCTACTCATACGAATCAGTTCCTTTGATCCTGTCATCTGACCGACCACTGTTAATAGATCTGAGCCCATCTCCTTGTTTCCATACTTCTCCTGAATTTTTTCAAAATGCCCGGCAAAGATTTCCCTGGTAATTTCAAAAACACTTTGCACATCTGTATTATTGAACACATACCGGTCTGAATCCCGTACTTCCAAAAGGTTCATTTTGTAATCTGAGAAAATAGCGGCAATTTCTTCCGGCATTTCTACAATCATATCTTTCAGACAATACGGTCCGTCCCATTGTTTTTCACCATAATACACCGTCAATGTAATAACGGGATGAAGCCGGTCATCTTTCCTCATTTTCGATAGAAATTCATCTTCTGTCTTTTTGTCTGGGCTTTCTTTGTATTTGCGTGTAATTTCCTGATATTCCTTCAGGTAACTCATTGCGTCATACACCATATGACGCAGCGGCATGGCATAATGAATATGCTGCTGACTTTCAATTCCAAGAACAACAAATTCCACTCCATAAGCAGTCTTTTTAATCACATCTCTTGTTCTGGATAAGGTTTCCTTATAATCTTTTAATTGAATGACACCAGAAACATCTGTATCCATTTCATGCAATGTCTCTGGCTTAATGACCTCTTTCCCGCCAAACACAACTACATTAAAAAGATCAGCGAACCGTTCATTATTCCGCCAAAAATCTTTAAATATAATATCTGCTTTTGTATGTTCCACGTAAATTCCTCTCTCTTCTGCAATCACTGACTCTCTTGTTACAATTATTATATCAGACATCAAAAGAACTGACAAACGAATTTTCCTATTGTGCTTCCATAAATCCTATTCTTTCACATCTTCCATGCATACAATCTTTCTGAAATATCGGAAGATAGACTGTTGTTTTCAGGTACTTTCCTTCTGAAGCAATCCCATGTTTTCCTCCCAGTGAGTCCAAATATTGCTCGTTTCCCTTCGTGGCTGAAATATAAATATATCTGCTCTCTTTTTGGAACTTTTCCTTTGGTATATCATCAATGTAATCATAACTAAGTAACAAAGGGATACAGAGATTTTCCGCTTTCTTTCTTACCATATCAAGAAGAAGTTCAAACATCTCCTGTTCCAGTTTTTCCGAAATTCCTTTCACATACGCTCTTTCCAAAAACAGAACCAGTTGCTCTGTCTTCTCTTCCTTATTATCCTTTGTGAAATCTACAAATTCAAATTCTTTGTTCTCCCTTTCCATTTTTTCTTCAGATGCTTTGGTAAGCCTAAGAATTGCCCGAAGGACAATCTTGCCTTGATAAGAAATATATATAATTTTCTTATTACTGTCAAAGCAGGATAACAGACACTTCCGATACATTCCTGTCTTGTAACTTAGACAGGTTTTATCCGGCAGTTCCCCAATTTGCATCACTGGAAGAAAACGGTCTTCTTCCCAGATTTTCCATTCCTTTTTTTGAAGTTGCAGATTTTCTGCCCACAGTTTCATCTGTTTTTCCAAAATTGGAAAAGCAAGTTCTTTTTCCAGATCTGCCTCGTGGTATTTTAAATCTTTAAATTTCCCCATTAGTTCTGCCACTAATAATCTGCGCAACATTTCTGTCTGTCCGGTATCTCCTTTATAAAATTCATACAAAATTTCAGAACCGCCTTGTTCCAGGAATGCCTTGATATTTGCTTCATACTCTCGGATAAACGAATCGGAGATAGCAAAGGTGCTCTTCATCCATTCCCAGTTTGGATCATTTTTTATTAAATCGTCATAGACAGCCTGAAAATTTTTGTACCCACTTAATTTTTCTTTATTTACTAGCAAATACCGCAGTTGGAAACTGTTTTTCACTTCTGGAAGAAACCGTACAACTTTTTCCCAGGAAAGAAACAACTTCGGTATATCCGTTCCCTCTAAACCAGAAATATTTCCCAGTTCTTCCTTCATCCACTTAGATAACAGTTTGTGGGACAAAAAAGCAGCAACTGCTTCCAAAGTTTCTTCACTGTTTTCTTTCTCCAAGAGCCTTTTTTTCACCACTTCCTGCATGACTCTCAAACGGTCATCGACCCTTCTATAATTTAGTTTGTGGTATAAGCGGATATATCCCCTGTCAGGGCAGGAAGTAAATAATTTTATTTCCGCAAAAGTATACTCTTTTTGTGTCATATCTGTCTTTTCTATAATAGAGCATTCCTTTATTTTTCTGCATTCCTTTAAATTTTGAAAATTTAATGTATTTAGATTGACATACTCTTCATAAAATGATTTTTCAAATAAAATAGAATTCCACGGAAGTTCAAGAAACAGTTCTGTATTTTCTTCATACAATTTCAAAAAATGTTTTTTCTGATGTTTGACTGCATAAAGAAGTACTGACTCTTGGTAATATTCCAATCGATCCATCGCTTTTATGACATACCGATAAACCTCCTGTACATACCCTGCTCTTGTATAGAAATTTCCTTGTGAAATCCATCCTTGTCTTACAAATCTGTTTAAATCAAACAATAACTGTTTATTCTCCAGCCATCTTGTTAAAAAACAGGATTGTATATCTTTATGTAAGCGCAGCATAATTTTTCTTAGTAACGGATAAAGTTCTTCTGCATTTTTTACAATCTGTCTGTATGCCTCTTTGCTTAACATCGGCAATGGAAACTCTGTCAAATATTTTAAAAGGTTCAATACATTCGCTTTCCCTAAATCCTGAAAGAAATCTTTCTCTGCAATCACTTCGCAGAAAAAGTCCCCAGAAAAAATCGGTTCTTTCAAAAACATTCGTTCTGAATAACTTAAATCTTGTAACTTTTTATCACCATATGTTTCGAAAAACTCCAGATTTGCATTTAATATACTGCACTCTTTTCCAGACAAATGGCTGGAAAAAAAGTATTGCAGATATATGGCTACATATCTGTCTGAAATTTCTTCTGTTTTTAAAGCTGCTTCCAATTCCTCATAAGAAGAGTCCAGTAGTGTTCCCTCTGCACCACCGATAAAACTTTCTATTCTGTAAGCTGAAATTCCTGCTTTTTGCAGATTTATGATCTTTGAAAGAAATTCCGGATAAACCACCAATTTCTTTCCATACTCAATCGGAAGCTGTTTCAGTATGCTTCTTTTTTCATCTGTATCAATTGCTTTCGTAAAAGGAAGGAGCTCTTGATTAGAAAATCCTAAAATCTCCTGCCAGCCAAGTCCTTCCAGACCCTTAACAATTCCCATGTGTTCCTTCACTGTTGTAAACATTTTCTACCTCCGTCTTTATCAACCATTCTTTTATCGCTGCTACCTCTATTCCTTTCTTTTTTCCTAAGTTTAATAGCAGTTCTAAATATTCCCAAAAGGCTTCTTGTGATAATTTCCACTCTATTTGTTCCAAATACTTCTTCAAAAACCAAACTACTGCTTTTACATAGGCATCTTTCTGATAAGAATAGGAGAGTAAATTGATTTTAGAAAAAAGATCTTCTGCTGTTTTTTCTTCCTGCAATTTCAAAAACTTTTGGTATGCTTCTGCTGTCTGCTTTTCCAGTTCAGCCTCTTTTTTCTGCCTTGCGGCTTCTTCCTGTTCCTTATGGAATTGTTCTAGTTCTTCTTTCTCCATGTATAAAGCCCTAAGTTTTTTGTTTCCAGCTTCCTCTATTCCAAGTTCCATCAGTTTTTCCCAAAATTTCTGTGCCTGTTCTTTCGGAAGCCAAATAAGATTTTCCTCTTTTCCCAAAACATTTAAAAGAAAATCAAAGTATTTTTGTGGCTGAAACCGATAAATAGATTCTTCTACCCAGAAAAACAACTGAAGAACCTGGTTTGGTTTCAAATGGGGTTTCATAAAATTCATTTCATCGTATTCTCGTCTGTAATAGTATTCCTGAATTCCAACACTTTTCCATAAGAAATTCCGTTTCCCTGCTTTTCTGATTTCTTCCATGGAGCGGTTATCCAAAAGAAGTTTTGCAGTCTGAAATTTTAAATCCGTATCCATTTCTTCGATATAGGAAAGAATATAGCCATACTTCTTTTTTTCCGGTTCTTCCCATTCAGAAATCACTTTTCCTTCTCCCTTTGTAAGCAATTCTTTTATAATCTGTCGGGGATCTAAGAAATTCTTTTCTGCAAATGTTTCAAAAATATTATGATTTTGATAGTTTTCTTCTTGTAGCATCTGTTGGATATAATCCACCTTTGTCAGTCCCCTATACATATTTAGATACTCCCGAAGTTCCTGTTCTGTAAATGTTTCGTTATACAAAGTTTCCCGGATTTGCTTGTCAAAATCTTTTTTTCCCAAGAATAGCAGAATTTCTTTTGCCTGTGTTTTACATAATGGAATAAAAAACCATTTTGGATTTGCCTGTTGTTTTCCTGCATAGGGATAAAGCAACGCATATACTTTGGAATTTTTAACCGTAACCCGATGTCTCATGGCTTCTAAGATCCCTTTATATCCTCCAATCTTGATCTCATAGGAAAAATGCTGTTTAATTAGTTCTTCGCACAGCGCATAGATCTCTTCTGAATATTCTTTCTTCTGGTTACAGATAAACGAACAAAAATATTCCGAAGCCCGTTCCCAGGTAATCTGGCTTACTTCTTCTAATTGATCCTCCTTAGCTGCCTTTAGCATACATAGGTTTAAATAAAAAATTTCTTCTTTTTGATAACCTGCCTTTTGCATCTGTTGCAATAACTCTGAACGTTCTTTTACATGAGTATGCTGCATCTTTATCAAAAGTTTTAATCTCGAAAATATCTTTTTTCTCTCCTTTTTAATTTCCGTTTCATAGGCTCTGAAAAACCAGATATACATTTCCGTATTTTGAAAAATATTCACTTCTCTTTCTTTTTCGAAGAAGCTGCATACAAGCTCCTTTAAGATTTCCCAAATTTCTTTTTCACCTTTGCCTAAAAATAAGATACACATACATTCTGCAAGTTCTTTGTATGCGTAGTTCTTTATCCTTTCGTGATAGAGTTCTTTTTTCTTTTTAGAAGATGTCAGAAAATACATCGCCCCTGCTAGATAAATATCAGTTTCCGCTTCTCGTTCGATCCGTTTCAGAAAGTTTTCATATTGTGTTCCCACATACATTTGTGCTTCCTGTAAATCAGACATAGTTACAAGAGCAAATGCCAACGCCCTGCGTATTTGGATACTATCCCCTATCTTTTCTTTATACCGCTCCAGCATCTCACCCGGATACTGAAAGGTATACGCATCTTCCTCCTTCTGTTCTTTCCCCATTGGAAGAAAACGTTTATCCTCTTCTTTTTCAAATCTCCATGCCTTATCATTCTTTGTTGATGTAAGAAAAATGATATGCTTCATAGTCTGAAAACTGTTTGCATCTATTTTTTCTTTTAAGATATCCATTTGTTCTCCTTTCTGGAAAGGGCTGCTTACACAGCCCTTTATTTCTCTCTTTTATGGTTCATCTGTCATATAATTACAGTCTCGAATAATTGGGACTTTACCCTTACGAATTTCATCAAAAGCTGTCCGATACCCGCTCTTTTCAGGTTTTGTAAAATTTACTTCCCATTCTGCAATCACCTCTTCTAATGCGAGTTTTTTCGGGTTTAAAATCACAAGACCATGCAAAATGCCAGATACGATCCTTTGGTATTCTTCTGCATATTCCCGACAATCCAAATCGGTATCTGCGTACCAGCAATCCAACTGTCGAATCATTTGTAGGCTTCTCCATGGCGACAGCTGCACAGGATAATAAAATCTTGATGTTTTGGAATTGCTTTCATGTTCTTCCGAAAGCCAGATAACTGTTTCCTTTGAAAAGCTGGGTACCAAATAACCGTTTTGGGAATATTCCTCCAATATTCCAAGAATATCCTCCCAAATAACCTGTCGGAAGGAATAAGGTTGCTTCGTCTCTGCCAAATAATAATCGTCATCTAGCAAAGAAATTCCTCCTCTTTTTACTTCAGAAACACTTCCTTCTCCATCTTTTAAAATCTCCTTTACAACATCATTTGGATAGAAGGAATCCATGCATCTGGCAATCTTTTCTGCATCTTCTATCCTTCCCTGTTCTACCAATCTGCTTTCATATTCTTTAATTCCTTCTATAAGCCTCCACCATTCCTCTTTGGAATTTGGGGAACCATTTTCTTTGCCACTATCTTCTGATATTTCTTCCACAATAGTATCCTCTATTTCACAATTTTCCTCATCGAGTACATCACTGTTTTCTATATAATTCATTTCACCTAATGGAATTTCATCCAAATGTTCTTTCGCATATTCCAGTGCCTCTGAGAATGTTTTTATGGTTTCTGGCAGCAAGAGTTCTCCATGATAATAGGCATTACAGAGAATAGAACAGGAAAGCCTTTGTCGGATATTGCTTCCATCCTCACAAAATTCAATCGACCAGATTAGATTGTCAGATATATGCTCCATTTCTGGAAAATACATGCTACATTTTCCATCTTGAAATTCCCATTGAGTTGCTTTTCCAAAATCAATCCAGCTTCCTTTTCCCCTGTTAGCACAACTGACTTCATGCTCCGGCTGTCCAGATATAACCGAATAAAATCCATTACTTTGTACCACGTTGGGTATTCTCCTCTGTCCTAAAAATTTATTCAATCGATGTGCTCTGATAATAAATTCTCTCTTCTCTTGTATTACTCGTTTTAATTGTGTTAAGTTTTTAATTTCCATCCTGTTTCCTCCTTACGCAGCATTTTTCATCTGTTTTTTCCATACCGGCAATAATTCCGGATAAGTCTCTCTCGATAATCCCAAACGTTTTGCATAAATCTGCATTTCCCGGGAACTGGAAAAAAGTTTTGCCTTTTCAACTTCCGGAACAAACTGCTTTCCATTCCAAAACAATTCCTGTTCTTCTTCACTTTCGACAGATACCAGTATCCACCCACGATAGCAAATCTGCGGGTTCATACCGGCATACCAAAGATACCTTTGGGCAAACATTTCCGCTTCCTTTAAGCTTTGGAAAAAAGCTGCTTTCCAAATTTTCGCCGTCACAATACGTTTATCTTTAATTTTCTGAAAATACTGGTCTTTTCCCAGGCGGATGACATATCCTGTACTCCAAAAGTTTTCAACCCATTCTTTGTTCTGTTCCATAAATCCTCCCATCAAAAAAAGGAACCTAAAAAAGTCCCTTCTGCCGTTTTTATCCCATATAATCTAAAAGTTTCTTTACAATCTGCTGCGGAAGCCTTTCCAGATCCTCTGCATTGATACAGGCATTTCCATAAATTTTTCGGATATCTTCCTGATCCGTTCCAATCGCTGCTACAAGCAGTATAATCTGTTTCTGTTTCAACCGCTTCTGTACGTTCTGCAAATCTTCTCTTGCCACTTTTCCGCCATATCCTTGTGCATTCGGAAGCCCATCACAGAAAAAAATCAAAATTTTCATCTTCTCCGTTCTTTTTGCCATTTTTTCTGCCATGTAAAGAAGCGCTGCTCCGTCCCTATTAGCTCCACTGGTTTCCATATCTAAAATCCGATACTTTCCTTCTTTCTTTTCTTCAAACTCCAAATAAGAATGCAAACACACGATTTCCTCCTGCCTTCTACCTGTCTGTTCCGTCCCTGTACAATGTCCATTTACACAGATGGGTATACCAAGTATTTGTGCAAACTCCACGACACAAAGGGAAGTCAAAACCGAAGTTTCCCACCGCTTGTTATCTATGGAGCCAGACTGATCCAATAAAAATCCAATCGCTGTATCCATATTTCTGGAAGGAATTTTGGTCTTAAGAATTCTTTTTTCAGGATTCCACAGATGTGCCATGTCCAATCCTTTTCCCATATGCTGTTCTCGCAGAATATAGGTTTTCTTCCTTTTTAGAACTGGCAGCAGATCCTGCTTCATTTTCGTTTGGATATGTTTTATTTGCGGTTTAAGATTTCTGTATTTTTGATATGCCGCTTGCGAAATGATTTCTTTTCGGAAAATATGCTTTTTGATTTCCTGGTTCACAGGTGTAAACTCCGTATTTTCTAAAATCTCTTTCAAACGCTCCCGCATCCATTCCTCATATCTCTTTTCCCGTGCTTCTCTTTTTAATTCCAGACAGATGTTTTGAAGTTCTCTTCCAATATCAATTGTCTTTACCGTTTCTTGCTGCAATTCAGAAAGTAAGGGCTCTGTTTTTTCTTCTGTCAGGCTTTCCTGCTCTTTTGTTACACTTTCTCCTTCCATTTGAACGGATTGTATTTCTTCTGAAACAGTATGTTTCAGTTCTCCTCCATTCCAAAGAACATCCGAAGCTTCCTTTCGCTCCATGCGGATTTCCCTGCAGGAAGGTTCTTCCGAGTATTGCGGCAGATCTTCTTTCCACTCATCAAAAGTCTGTTTTAATACGTTTTCTTTGTTTTCTCCTGCCGATTTTATTTTTCTTTCTATGCCCTCCGTTTCTTCTAAAAACAAAGGCCACAACTTCAATAAAATCTGATTTGTTGCAAGATACCTTGTGCTTTCCCCCATATCAGCAATTGCTTTCGAAAGAACCGGAATACAGTTTCTAAGCAGTTCCATATATTCTGTAACTTCTCCGTCCCACACGTTGACCTTGTGGGTAAACATATATTGCACCAACAAAAGTAACATAATCTTTAGTTTTGATTTCTCCTGTACTATCTGGCTTTTCAGACTGGAAATCTGCTCCATATTCCTCTTACGATTTTGCAAAATTCCCTGCCTGATACTGCCCGGGAATCTTCTGCACATCTGTTCTTCAATAAAGGCATCTTCTAGATATCCATGCAGCCTTCCGGCTGTTTGCAGATAAAGTCCTAAAAGAACCGCATCTTTCTTTTGGAAACCCTCTTTCATACTTTGTAAAAATTTGGTTTCCTGCTCCGTTTCCGGTATATGTTACAACGCATTTTATTTGATGCTATAATTTGCAGAATTCGGAAAATTAAAACATCCCATTTTTAGCCTTGTTATAACGGTAATAATTTTTTCTATTACTGTTATAACAAGGATTCCAGGGGTTCGGGGATGGAAGATCCCCGTATTATTTCTGCACTATTTATTTTTCTGAAAATGGCATATTATAATGTGCTGATCAACAGGTATAGGCCAGGCTGGATATAAAATCCCATTTGCAATTCCATCTATATATTTCCGTCTCAGATAGATACTGCTGTAATTCTGATGTCCGCATTCATGTCCTTCTACACCTATCAGACTTTTACTTCTCAAATCCAAAGTCGGAAAACTTTGTGTAAGTATATTCATAGTATTGATATATATATAGCGCCCTTCAAAATAACCGGCTCTGTGATCCGTTGCATCGGAATAAAATCGGATCTGTGCATCATGCTTATCTGTAATCTCTTTTCCAATCCGTTGCACTAACCTTAAAAATTGAGGAGAAAAAAATACTTCCATGTCCCGTAGCAAACGCTTCTCTGTCTGCCTGCTATTTCTTATTCTTTCGCTTCTCATACAGATTCCTTTCCTCACTCTACATAAATCTCCATACATACCTGCCGGAGCAGATTCCTGTCTTCTTCATCAGAAGCAAGCTTGGATAATACCGTATCTTCTGCAGCCTTTACAAGATTTTGGGTGCGCATATATTCATATATCCAGTTTTCATATTCCCTGTAGCCACAAAGTCCGGCTTTTCCAAATTCTTCTTTTACGACTGCATCCAGTCGTTTCATCACCTTTGCCATCTGTTTTAAAACTTCCATATCTTTGCAGCCTGTCCGAAACATGGCACGTTCTGCCAACTGCTGCTCTGTTAAGTCTTTGCGATGCTGTACCTTATTCATTCTGGATACTACGGAAAAATCAAATTCCCTATTTGCAACATAATTTAGATTGGTCGTGATGATGATAATTGCATTTGGGTGTCGTTCTACGACTTCCCCGTACAGAAGGTCCAATTTCCTGGAGTCATCTAATAACCGGTTAAGTTTTCCAAGTGTCCCCGGCTCTACAATAAGAGAAGCCTCCATAATTTCAATCACCGAAGGCATTCGGCAGCCTTTTATGATTTCCGATTCTTGCATTACAAAATCCCCTTCGTTTTTTGCTTTCTGGTAACCGGACTGGTACACTGCATCTAACAGTTCTCGAAAGGCTTCGCTTTTGCTAATCCCTTCTTTTCTTGTATAGGCTACATCTTCCAATACCTGCATCGGATCTGCAACAAATTCCTGTAAAGAAGGAAACTTCATATGGTCTTCGGCCTTTTTCCTGGAATTTGGATAAATTCCTGCCACCAGTGTACTTTCATCGGTTTCCGGTCCACAGTTTAAAGCAAAATAAGGAACACCTAAAATCTGGGCAATCATCTGTGCATCTGTCGTTTTTCCTGTTCCTGCATTTCCGGTGATCATAAATTTCCGGAAAGGTGACTCTACAATTGCAGAAAGAATATCCTGCGCATATTCCCCGACTTTCATATCCTCTGGAAACTGTGGAATACGATCCTCATAATCCTTTGGAAACGACCAGTGCTGCCCGTAAATCTTCTTTAATTCTTTTAACGTCCATTCTCTTGCTTTCTTCGTTTCTCCCAAAATCTGAAATATACCTTTGATCGCATCGTTTGGTGCGTATAGTTCGCTTTCGATTGCAAGTTTCGAAAGTTGTTCCATACCATTCTTTCCAAGCTGACTTTTCTCCAACGGAATTCCTTCATTGTTGAAATCCTGTACATTTTCTACTCTCCGGTACAGGTTATCACAACAAAGAAAAGCCGCTTTTAATGCAAGTTTTCCATTTTTCCAGCCTTCTTTCATTTGCTGCATGAATAAAATAAAATTTTGAGCAAACTCCAGGTTATATAATGCTTCTTTCTTTTCCAGACTGACATAAATAAGCATTGCCAGAACTTCCTCTCCGTCACTGACGTTTCTTTCAACAAAATCCAGAGCTTTATATGTTTGTTTTTCTGTTTTACAGACACCACGTATTTTTGCACTGATCGGATTATAAACCAATGCGTGGCGTTGATTTCCCTTTACATATTCCATACAATAGAAGTTCAACAAATCATAATTTCCTTTTTGAAATCCAAGGGCTCCTTCTGTTTGCTTCAAATAAATCCCTGCAATATTGAGCATTGCCCTCAATGTAGGGGGATGCAGTGTTGCCTGTCTTCCCTGATTATACTGGGAAAGCCATTCCACCATAGTAGTAGTTTTTCGTAATCCTTCTTTTTGTAAAAACTGGCTGAATGGTTCCGGCATTTGTTCCTGAAATGTCCAGGTATCAAATAATTTTATCTCTGCCATTTTCTCTCCTTTCTGTCTGCAAATTATAGGTATGTTCCTCCTTTCTACACACAAAAAAAGACAAGGTATTTGTCTTTCTATACCTTGTCTTAAACTTATTCCTATATTTTATTGCAGACTATGCCAAAATAAATCTTCTGCTACCATGCAGAATAAAAATTAATTGCACAAATTTGCTTGTGCATAAATGAATACAACTTTATCCTAGCATTAGATAGAGAAACTGTCAACAACAGTTTTAGGATCCTAAGAAATTTATTGTTTTTTGAAATTATTGTTCTTCATATGAAGCGATTCCTTACACAAAATATAAGAAACCGAAAGTAAATAGATCCTTTCAATGCAAAAAATTTCTCTAATATAGATAGTATTCTTATTTCTCCGTATTCCTAATATATTGAATTTTAGGACGTTTTAACTGGATAAATCTGGCATTTGGTGCTTCTAATGGATCGCATTCTTTTCCATTTTTATCTACGTATGCCTGTGTTTTTATAATAACTGAAACGCCATTTCCACGGCTACTTTCCATTTCTTTAAAAGCTTTTTTTAAATTCTTCTTTGCGATACGTTTATTCATGGAATTCCTCCTTTTTTGCTTCCGTCTTTAATAACTGATATTATACTAAATTTTACAACTATATGCAATCTTGTACACAATTTTTTAACGTAAAATCGGACTATTTTCTACTGAATAAGCCTTCTCTTTCAACAGTAAAGAAGATTTGTTTCTTCCCCCAACTCTACTTGTGATTTTACTTTATTTTCGTCTATATCTTTTCTAGTACTAAACAGCTTTAGAATTTTATTCAAAGAGTATGCGTAGTTATCCATACCATACAATAAGGGAACAGCCAGAGCACAGCTCACCTTACTATTTTCAAAATTCATATATTTTGTACTTTAATGCTTTCTTATTCATCTAAATATTTGCTATTTTCTTTTTCAGGAATTTTTAGCCCTTCCATTGCATGTTCTACTGATCATCCCCTCTTTTCCATAAAGTTTCTAATTGAACGTAAAATCACATCCTCTCATATGGAAAATAGTACTTCTTATTCTTAGCTTCATGAACATTAAAGGATAATTAGTAGTTATCAGGTATCGGAATGATATTAGATAATACCTTATTATCCCATATCGAAGTACAAAGAGAATAATGTAGGAGAATATATTTTGAATGCAATAATTTTAGCTGCTGGACATAGTTCCCGTATGATTGAGGAAAAACAATATACCCATAAGCCTTTATTACCAATTCTTGGGCTTCCCAATATTGAGAGAACAATTCTAATTTTAAATGACTTTGGAATAAATGATATTGTTATAATTGCAGGAATATATGCAGATCAATATACATTTTTACAAGAAAAATATGGTTGTACCATCGTATCTGATCCCAATTGTTCAGTATCTACGCTCTATGGGATATACAGTATTGTTAATATTATAGGTGATACTTTCATCATTGAAGGTGATGTTGTTTTGGCAGAGAATATTTTTATTAACAAACCTTATAGCTATTATTATGTAATGAAATATTTAAATCCGGAATTTGACGCTTGGAAACCTATTCTTGATAAAAATGGGCGAATAATTTCCTTTGAAATTGGTTGCTTTTCAGAACCATGCATTTTTGGAGTATCTTTTTGGAGTAAATCTGATGCAGAAATTTTCAAAAAAATTATTGCTGATATCAGTACTCCTGAAAATTTATCTAATAGCGAAAACTTCTGGGATGACTATTTTAATGATTTTTTGGACGAAATCCAAATTCACACTTTAGAAATACCCAATTATGTTGCATCAGAAATGAACAATATAATCGAATATGATATGGCCATAACAATGTGCCAAAAGTATTATTCTAATCCAAAACAATATTTTATAAACTGGCATAATAATAAAAATGAGTATTCGTATATAATGAATACATCTCAAGCACTAAGTTATACCCAAAAACTTTTGGAAGAGTATATCTATAAGCATCCTGACGAAAACTTTAGTTTAACTAAACCATCATACTTTGAAAATAATGAATATCCTTATATCATACAAAAAGAAAAGAAAAGCATTGGGTTTATAGATATAGCTATTGAAAAAAATTTTTTTCTGCTGAGAAGAATTTATCTTGATAAATCTTATCGAAGACAACGATTAGGAACTCAAATTTTAGAAAATATAATTACATTTTCTAAACTCACAAACAAGGAATTACGGGTAAACGTTTATGATGAAGAGGCAGAAAAATTTTATAAACGTCTTGGATTTAGAAAAAATTTTACAAATTACGTAATAAGGAGACAATGAGTATGGATATAATTCAAGAGTGTTTAGCTTATTTTAAGAATATAGATATAAATTTCGATTTGCTAATAATAGCTGACACACAAAATAAAACTACAAAGAACAATAACTATATTGTTCATACTGATGAAAGTGAGTTTTTTTCTAGAAGAGAATTTGCTGAAATTGCTTCGACATTATTTTATATTTTTGGTTATGCCAAAGTTTTTTACTCAGAATTGGATTTCATAAAATTTGTGATGGATGAGCATCCCTCATCCACAGAATGTTACATATATAATTTTAGCAGAGACGGAATTGCTGAGGGAAAAAAATCATTAATCCCTGCTTTTTGCGATTTATGCGGTCTTAAATATACTGGATCAAATGCTTTTACCATATCCTTATTGAGAAATAAATGGATTTTTACACAGGTACTTTCTAATATGGGGATATTAACACCAAAGTCTGTTCTTTATACATTTAATAATCATAATATATTAGAACCTTTTTTGGATACGACAATACTTTTAAAGAATATTCATGAATCAGCAAGTATAGGCTTGCTTACAGACAATAAAATATATTTAACAAAAGAAAATTTGAAAACAGTTGATATGACACTACAACGGATGAACACTAAACAACTACTCATACAAGAATATATTAGCGGCCTAGAATGTGAAGTTTTAGTAATACAGTTTAAGGGAAAGTATTATGCACTTGAGCCAGTGGAAATTGTTATAAATGGTAATGATTTTTTAGATTCCTTAACATCAAACCTATATAACTATTCGTTTAGAAAACTATCCGATAGATTGAGTCCAACAGTAATAGAACAAATTAAAAAGCAAGCAGTTAAAGCTGCACAAATTTTAAGCATTAAAGACTATGCGAGATTTGATTTCCGTATAGAAAAAGACCAGCCATATCTTATCGATATAGCTGGAACACCATATACTATAAAACATAGCTCGGTAGCGTTTCTGTTTGAGAATATAATGCATTTAGATTATAAAGATATTTATAAGACAATAATGGCGTGTTCTTTTTCAAATTATGATATACTTCAATCATAAGATGTATATTGCAAATCAGATAGCATAAGCCCCCGGCAGAAAAAAGAAGCCAATTCGCTAGATCGTCGTTTCAAAGGTACTAGATTATTACAAAAATCATATCCATCTAATATTTGACGATTCAAAATAATCTCTTTTAAAGCAAGAAGTTTCTTATCCCAAAAAACTTCTTGCTTTTGAAATAATGATGGAACAAAATCACCTAATAAATTAGTAATTTCTGTTGCACTCTCCCATTTTTCATCTAATATATATCTATATACTTCGAACCAAGCAAAATAATAACGATAAAAGTCATCCACATCATCATCCTCAATATTTGACACATCATCGCAATCCATTAGATGCTCCAAATATTTTTTGAATTTGAGATATTCTGAAATATTACCGTAATAAAGACTTAGCGAACATATATTAGTGAGAATAACAAATTCTGTTGCACATGAGATACGTTGTAATTGTTTCCTTAATTTTTTGACGGTTTTCTTTGCATATCTAAAGCAATATTTTTTTGTATGGGATTGTTCATACCTAAGAAAATCTGCTATTATCATGTTATTTAGTATTTTCTGTGGGTATGGTATTGATATTTCATTTTCTATAGAAACTTGCATAGCTTTTCTGCATGCCTGTATAGCTTCATTATATTTTTGTATAACTATGTCTGTTCCTGCTTCACAGATTAATGTGATACAATATTCATCCCAGATCTGATTGTCATAAAAATACTTTTTTGCTTTGTCATAATAAATATTACATTGCGTCTGGTTTACAAACAGAAACGCTTTCCGATTAAATACATTCTCCATATATTTAGCAATGCTTTTACTAGATTGAGAAGTTTGTATATTCCTGCTAAGTGAAAGGCTAAGATCATAGATCCGTTTAAATAACTCTGTGTTGTTCAAAACATCTAAGATATAGGGTGCAATATCATAGATAATCCTAAGTTTCAAAACAGTTTCATCAACGATAGGCATCTCTATAGGATATTGTAATAGGACTAAATATATAGGTTCTTCAGCATACTGAACGAGCTGACTTAATATTTGTTTCAATTGTAAATACCAAGGTTTATAATTCCTATACATAAAATGGAAATAAGCTCTTGCCAGTTCTGCCTTTAAGGGAATCTCGAAATAATCTTTTTGTAAATTATGGTACATCCCATTAAGTTTATCATAATCCGATCCCCCTTCACGTAGGGTATTGTAAAATGATTTTATTGCTTCAAAATCATCATAGTAATAGGAATCTTTTTCTTTTCCAATCAACCTTTCAATTTTTTTAATTTGTTCCAAATTATTAAAACTAAGTGCTTCTGAATAGGAAAGTATAAGAAGGGCAAAAATGTCATCTTTCAAATATCCATTGTATGCCCATAAATAGTATGCTCTTAAAAAATATTGATCTTGTTCCTTGTTACTATAATAATTGTAATAATCTAAATATCTTTCTTTATTCTTATCATTTAGTTCTTTCTTCAGAATTTTTTGTATTTCATCACAAGCGAAAGAATAAAAGTTCAACGAGTTTTTTTTCAGCAACGCTTGCTTTTGAGCTAGATATAGACTCTCTCGAACAGTGTTTGTTTCTTTATGTGTTATGCTTGCAATTTCTTGACTACCAAAGTTTTTTAGGCTAATTGAGGAAGACAAAATGATGTCTTCCATATCATATTCATTTACATTTCTGGTTAGACCTTTCTTTTTAAGTTCACCCAATCTGTATGTAACCACTGAATCTAAGGCTCTAAAAAAATCAACATTTTGCTCTACTAAATCTATATACAGAAAATCGACTAATTTTAAATTAGACGCACAAATTTTTTTGATTTGTTTAATCTTTTCCTCTATGTCCTTTTTCTTTACAATTATTTTATGTTTTTCAGTTAGATATTGTAAAATATCATTTTCATCATAGTCTTCCAATACATTTTTTTCGATTGTAGAACAAGATAGAAAATCCTTTATGCATGAATCATCAACATCACTTATGAGAAAATATAGATGATGTCTAAAGGTACTTTCAAGAGTGGTTATATTCTTCATTAGTATTTCAATCAGATATTTTACTTTATTATCTAATTTAGAGTAATCGGGTAGGCAAATTAATAAATCAGAAGAAAATCTTTTTTTAAGAAGATTAGATATTTGATTAAATTGGCTATCATTTTTTTTAGTTGATACCGATGCCGCTATATCAACTCCAATCCCCCAGCGTATTGGTAATGAAATAGTAGTTTCAATATTATCTACGGAACTCTTAGAAGAATTTTCGTATAAAGATAATTTGTCTCCTTCAGCAATATATACTTGCAATTTGTTATTTTGTCTATTTTTGCTATGTATTCTATTGATAACTTCAAATACTACATGTGATTTTCCTGATCCATGATTACCTAAAATAATGGTAGCCTCTGAGGCTGATGCAGTAATATATTCTTGAGTCAATTTCTCTATTAACTTATTTCTACCTTCTAAATTTTTATACTTATTTTCTTTCATATCTTTATTACAAATAGACCTTCAATAAAATAATATAGGATAATAAGGTATTATCTAATATCATTTCGATACCGGATAACTCCTAATTATCATTTTAATTATAACAAATACTTACTTTTTTTTCCATATTTTTCTTCATAATCTCCAGATTAGCTTTTTAAATAATACAGATAAATCCCTATTTTACCTGTACAATAAATATAACCATTACCCAATCTGCTTTTTGTGCACACAAAAAAGACCACCTTAAATCAAGCTGATCGTAATCTATAGCTGTAATGAATTAAAAGAAATATTTTTATGCTACTCTAAGTATATTCATGTATTTTCTGGGATGCATCTCTCTTAAAATCTCAGCCTGCTTTTTTGCTGCAATATGAATATATATCTGAGTAGTTTTTATTGAACTATGTCCTAGAATTTGTTGTACACAACTAACATCAACGCCTTCTTCTATGAGATATGTAGCAAATGAATGACGGAACATATGGGGAGTTATGTTTCTTTCAATACCTGCTAATTTTGTATACTTTTTGAGCATTAACCTAATAGAATACTCCGTATATCTATTCCCCCGGCTGTTTACAAAGAAAAATCCACTTTTCTTGATTGCTTCTGAATTATGTTTGTAATATTTTTTTAGAATATTCAAAATCTCAGCGGAAGCAATCTGAATATATCTTTCCTTACCGCCTTTTCCCATGATCTTGATTAGACCTGTATTCAAATTTATACAGTCTATTTTTATATTTGATACTTCATACACTCTGGCTCCTGTGGCAAACAAAGTTTCTATTACAGATATATCTCTCAGCCAGTATTTGTACATCTTTTCATCACTATTTCTATGCTCATGCGAATACATATAGTTCAAGAGAGATTCAATTTCTTCACGCGGGATTATTTTAGGTAAAATTGTCGTTTCCTTGAATTTTACTTTGATTTTTCTAAACGGATTATCATCGATAATTTCGCACTCTTCCAAATAATTATAATATGCTTTGATGGATGCAATTTTACGTTTTATTGTTTTCTGCTTGTATTTTTTATGTAATTCCACTATATAGCCTTCTATTTTGCTTTTTTCTGGGACATCTTCCTGTGCAAACTCAAAAAACTGTCTTAAATCAATTCTGTATGCCTTCAGCGTATTCCAATCCAATTCTTTCCTATATTCGCAATATTCAAGATACTTCTTTACTTGATCTTTATAATTCATTCTACTGTCCTCCATGCTTTTTTCGGTAGTGTAGCATATTTCTTCACAAGATACATTCGATATTCCCTATGTTTCTCATTGGAACTAAGGAATTTTCTCTTCATTTCAGTGCACAAAAAACGCATGCGTAGAACCTATTCTGCATCTCCTTCATGCTTTACTTTTTATTGAAATAGCACAACGTATCTTTATGACATCTAAAAAGCAACTCACCATTTTGCAAGCAAAACACTTATGGTATGTAAGATACTGCGATATCTCCTATTATTTGTATCATATTTTTTGTAACTGTTATATATATAAAAGACGGGCAGAAAGCTGATTTTACTCAAGCTTTCTGCCCACACTCATCATAAAAAAACCTATATTAATTCATCTGAATATTTCGTTTTTTCTTCTTCAGGAATCTTCAGGCTTTCCATTGCCTGTTCTACTGACCACCCCATTGTTTCCATAAGGTTTCTAATTGAAAGAAGAATTCCCTTCTCAATTCCTTGTTCAATTCCTTTTTCAATTCCTTTTTCAATTCCCTTCTGAATTCCTTTTTTAATACCCTTCTGAATTCCTTTTTCTTCAACGCCTTTACTCAGATTACACATAATAGGCACCTCTTTCTAATGTCTTTGCGTTTCAGACAAACCATGCGATAAGGTGAACAACAATAATACTGCTCACCTCTATTTTCAAAATTTATATATTTTGTACTTTTACATTTTTTTCAATTCATCTAAATACTTGCTCTTTTCTTCTTCAGGAATTTTCAGGCCTTCCATTGCCTGTTCTACCGACCACCCCATTGTTTCCATAAGGTTTCTAATTGAAAGAAGAATTCCTTTCTCAATTCCTTGTTCAATTCCTTGTTCAATTCCTTGTTCAATTCCCTTCTGAATTCCTTTTTCTTCAACGCCTTTACTCAGATTACACATAGTAGACACCTCTCTTTCTAATGTCTTTGTCATTTCAATTGAAAAATCATTCTGTAATATCTCTTTCTTTTCCTTTACTTCACGATCCGAAGAAAGCAAAACTTCCAGTAACTTTAAGATACCTGAAGCATTTTCATCATCAGAGTCCCCTAAACATATCATAATTGCCGTTAGTAAATCATAATTTTCTTTTCTTTCCGAACAACTACCAATTAACTGTTCTTCTGTAATAGAATATCTGTTTATACTATTTTCCCGATATTTCGGTGGATTCATACAAATCCAAATGCTATAGACTTTCTTTATCTTCTCATAATGTGCATCTGAAAATTCAACACCATACTGCGAAGATATCAATCTGCTGCAATAATAAATTCCTCTGCTTATAATCGGGTAGCCTGGATAAAAATCATTTTGCGCTTCAATATTTATGATCAATCGAATTTTTTCTTTCGACACCGGAGCCTTCGCACAAAAGCGAATATCGTATGTAACCACCCCTTCATAAATAGAAGCATCTTCGGTTGCTCCATTTTGTATTTGTTCTTCTGATACCTGTTCATCTATATTTACGGGTACGTCTGCAACATCTGCCTCTCCTTCTATATAGTTCTCTACAATTTCCTGAATCTCACAATCTCTATATTCCTCTATACAACTTTTCATAATCCATGCCAAGATCACCTTATTTGCCAGAAGGCGTTTGCATGCTGCATCATAGGAGGCTTTCTCTCCTGCAGAACTAATATTCTTTGCCAGTATATTTTCAACTTTCAACCTATATTCACCTGCCTATTCCTCTTTTTCTTATTTTATCACACACGAAAAAAAGATGCCACTTATTTTTCTCACCAGATCATCCTCCTTCCGTATGATAAGGAAGAATTGTTTATGTTCTTTTCGCATTAAATCTCTTTCTGCTTTTATAAGCAGTTTACCACTATTTTCTTATGCCGCTTCATTCTTATCCGAAACCTCCGCAAATGCTTTTTTTAACCGATAAGATAACAACGTATTTCTTTTTTTGGATCTTCCCGCCCGTATTGCCTGGGAAAATGCCTGTTTGCTTCCCACAAGAATGACTTTTCTTTTTGCCCTTGTAATTGCGGTATAATATAGATTTCGCTTTAAGGTATGCCGCCGAAAACATGACAAAATCGGAATGATGACTACCGGATACTCGGAGCCTTGTCCCTTATGTGCAGTAATTGCATACGCATGAACAAGGTTCCAAGATTCTCCTTCCTGATATCGCATAACCCGCTCTTCTCCAAAATCTACTTCCATATATTTCTTACCGCTCACCTTTCCTATTTTTCGTACAATCCCGATATCTCCGTTGGAAATTTCATCTTCATTTTTCGTCTGCATCACTTTATCCTGTATACGAAAAATTTTGTTTCCATTTTTGATTTCCTGTTGTCCTCTCTGGTAAGGATTGATTCTGTCTTTGATTTTTAGATTCAAAGCATTTGCGCTTACCTTCGTATCTTCCCTTAAAGGTGTTAATACCTGAACTGCATTTACATTTTTCCCTTGCAACTTCCACTCCATATCAAAAAGTTTCATAATCTTTTTCGCGGCTTCTTCATCATCATGTGCTGCTACAAAGGAAAAACTGTTATCATATACCAGATTTTGTTTGCCACAGTTGATTTTTATCGCATTCTCCAAAATAGTAGGGTTTTCCTGCCGGAAACATTGATCTAAAACAGTAACTGGAATGACTCTGGAGTCAATGAGTTCTTTAAATACATTTCCAGGCCCTACTGATTCCAGCTGGTCTTTGTCTCCCACAAAAACAATCCGACTTCCGGTCTTTATTTTCATCATCAGACTTGTAAACAGATGCATATCTACCATGCTGCACTCATCAATGATGATCAAATCATCGCAAAGCATTTCTCCAGCATTCCATGCTCCTTCACCTTCTGCTCCTGTAAGTCCGATACTTTTATGTATCGTCAGTGCCGGATACCCCGTTGCTTCATACATTCTCTGTCGCGCTCTTCCGGTAGGTGCTGCCAATAAAATCATACTATCCATATTCAATTTTTCCTGGATCATAACAATAAAACGCAGCAGGGTTGTTTTCCCACTTCCAGGTCCTCCTGTTATAATGGAAATTGAATTTTGAAAAACCATTTCAATCCCTTTTCTTTGCTTTTCCGCTAATTTTATGTGTTCTTTGGCTTCCAAATTGGAAATCCATTTCTCTACATCATACCTTTTTATCGGATACTTGCTTAGCGTGGCAAGTTGTATAACAGCCTTTTGTTCTGACTCATAATTTTTCTTAGAATAAATCTTTGTATAACTACAGATTAGTTCTTTATCATCTTTGATCAGAGAATTGCCAGCATCACGAATTTTCCGTTCTGTTACACTGCCTTTTTTATCTCCACGCACCAACAGCGGCTTGGCTCTTGTTAAAATGTCAGACACCTCTAAATAGAGATGCCCTTCCCCTTCTGCTTCTTTTAAAACATATAATATAGCTGCTTTTATTCGTAAAGGATTATCTGCCTGAAAATGTTTTACTTTCCTTGCTATCGGGTCCACTGTTTTAAATCCAAACCCTTCTATCTCACACAACCGGAATGGATCCCTTTTAATAATGCTGACTGCCTTGTGTCCAAAATGTTCCTGGATTTTTTCTATCTTCTTTGGTGTTACTCCCGCAGAAGACAGAAAAATTGAAAGCTGACGGATATTTTCACTTTGATAATAGCCATCTAAAATCTGCTCCAGTTTTTTTTGTGTAATTCCAGGAATTTCAAGCAATCGTTCCGGGCATTCTTCAAAAACATAGAAGGTATTTTTCCCAAATCGTTCTACAACCCTTTCTGCGATAACAGGCCCAATTCCTTTCACCAATCCTGAAGAAAGGTACGCTTTTACCCCCTCTTCTGTTGTCGGCATTTGAATTTGGAAAGATGTCACATGATACTGTTTTCCATATTTCTCTGATTCTTTCCACTGTCCTTTTAAAGAGATACCAATCCCTTCGTTTCTGGGCAATTCACAGCCAACTGCCACAAACTGCCTTTTTCCAATTCCATTCTTCCCTTCAGGAATGTTCTCCTCTGTTTCATATACTGCCACAGTATATCCGTTTTCCTGATTATAATAAATGGAAGAAGCATATCTGCACTCTAACAAGTCACTACCTCCTTGTAATCCACATATAACGACCAGAAATTTTTACAGAGTAACCGCCTTCTTTTTCCAACTCCTTTTTGATGAGTATTCTTTTATCTGCCGGAAAATCCCGAATTGCAGCAACTCTGCGAAATCCTTTCTCTGTTCGGATAGTACATAATCCGTCTTTCCCAATAGAAAAAGAATAGATACCTTCTGCCGCCAGTTTCTTCGAAATACGAAGAAATTTTTCTCTTCCTTCTCCAAGATACCATTTTTTTGCTGCTATGTCTGCTTCATTCCACTGCTCTTGGGGAACATCAAGAATTGTTTCTGTCTTCTTTTCAGTTTCTATCGCCTTTTCTATTTGCTGTTTTGCTTTCTGATAAATGGGTGCTTCCTTCTTTTTTGGCACCTCTTCCGTCACTGTTGCTTTCGGTTTATCTCTTTCCTTATGCTCCGCTAAGGTTTCTCCCTTCACTTCTTGGGGCTTCTTTTTCAAATGACAGACCAACAGATACACCAACAAAACCGGCACTGTAAGGGATAATGTATTAACTAGAATTGCAAGAAAAAAGGGCCATAAGAACGGAGCTAACAAAAATCCTGCAATGCCCGACACAATGCAAAAGTTTTGATACTTTTTCACAAAATATTTCCACTTACCGCTCATAACAGTACCATTTCCTTTCTCTTCGAGTATTTTTAGTCAAATCCATAATTGTTATATTCTGATTCTTGTACACGCTCAAATTCTTCGTCCACCAGGTTTCTTTTTTTATTTTCATTCCTTCTTCTTTCAGGCACACTTTTTCTCGACTGCCGATTTCTCCTTTCCGGCTGTTCTCTTTTCCTTTGCTCTGACTTTTTCCTGGAACTAGGTTTCTTTATCCTGCTATTTCTTCTACGGGGATCAGAGTTTCCTTTTTTCTGACTGCTTTTCCTTATACTTCGATGATATCCATCTTCTTCCTCATCTTCGTCGTCATCATCTTCTTCGTCATCCTCTTCTAGATATTCCTCCTCATAGTCGTCATCTTCGTCGTCCTCATAATCATCCTCATCATAAAATTCGTCATCGTAATCCTCTTCTTCCTCATCTTCGTAATCGTTCTCATCTTCGTCTTTTCGCTTGCGGAGTAATTCGATTTTATCAAGATTTATCTTATCTCTATACATCGTCATTCCATCCTCATTTTCATAATTATCATTTAAAAGGATTCCCTCTATTCCAACGCAATCTCCTTTTTCGATATACTCTTCTATAAATTCTGCACTCTTATCAAATGCAGAGCAGGAAAAATAATCATATTTTGTTCCGTCTTTCGTTTTAAAAGGACGCCTTACAGACAATCGGAAACTTGCAACTAATCCGTATTTCGATGCCCTTTTGTTTCTGCGCCTCTTCCTTTTAAATTCATTTACTTCCGGATCTTTTACAACGTATCCGGTCATTATTACTTTATTCATGCTCTTTCTCTCCTTTTTAAAGTAGGCAGGAAATTATTTTCCTGCCTGATAGGTATAAAAAAAGACACTTAGAATTTCCATTCAAAATGCCTTATTCTATATACGCATTGTTTCTAAATCATACTGAAAATCAGATCCAATACATCTTACAATCTTTTTTAAAATCTCATAAAAATTCAGGCTGTCTTCCTGTATCGGTCTTATACCTTTTACATAATTTGGCCAAAAACAATATTCGTAAAATCGTTTCACCTGCATAGAAGGTGAAATAAAAATCCCCTGAAATTCATTTTTCATTTTCTTTGTAGTTCCTTCTTCGGAAAATAATTTTAGATGTAGTGCCTCACTTTTGCCTTTCTTGTCCATCTGAAGCCAGACTGTATGATCGGCAAGACGAATACTGCTGTGCAGCATATAGATGTCTTCTCCGTTCCGGCACCAGATAATTTCTCCGCAAAGTCCGTTTTCAAACTGCGACGTAATACACACTCCATTTTCCGGAATATCCGAAAAGCAAATCTCATCATCAACCACCGGAATTGCCCTTTTTACACCCTTGGAAACGCCCACATCTTTTCGACATTCTTCAAACATCTGCTTTGTACTTTCATAATTTTTGTTCTGTTCATACTCATAGTTTTTCATCCTGCTTCCTCCTGTTCTTTAATTATTTCTTTTCAGTGATGTTTTGTGTATTTCTTCATATTTTGCTTCATATCTGCGATACCCTTCCAGATCATAATACTTTAATCGTTCCGGATAGAAACGAACTTTCTCATAAGTACAATATCCATTTCTGCTGATTTCTCCTGTCACTTCTCCTAATCCGCTTTCTGAAATCCAGGACAAAATTTTTCTTCCATGATGGTTCGTATCTACATAGGTACAGTCCTTTTCGCACACCTCATGCAAATCAACGGTCAGGGTTGCCCATGGTGAAGGATATTGGTATTTCCAGTTCACCATTTCAATTTCTAAATTTCCGGTGTAGGAATATCCTTTTACTATTAGCTGTATCGGAAATTTTTCTCCAAAAGCTTCATAGAAAACCGTTTTGGGTTCTTCCTGTTTTCTGAAGTTGTCATAATCTTCATCACTATAACCTGACCAGAAAAAATAGTTCCAGTCTGGCATTGGCGGACAATATCCTTCTAACTGTTCTGCACCTATTTGTTTTAATGGTATCAGATTTTTTTTACCTTCCTTCACAGCCAGAAGCAATGGTTTTAACTTCTCTTCCAGGTACATTCGATCTGGGCAAATATCAATCCACTTCCCTTTTATTGTTGTAAGAAAGCGTTTCCCATCCAATGTTCTGATTTCTGAACGTTCTGCAGATAGACTATTCTTTAAGAAGCTGATTATATTATTTTCTGTTGCCTGAAAAATAATTGCATCTTTTCCACACATCTCACTGTGAATTCCTTTTAAGTACTCTTGGTTCATGATTTTCCTCCTATTTTTCTTTCTTTTGTGGCTTAACTCTATCCTCCTTTTTCGTTGATTGAAATAAAAAAAGGCACCTAGAATATTTTTCATTCTAAATGCCTAATAATTCTTTATTTCTTATTGAAACAGCCACCTGTTTCCAAAATCTGTTTCCGATTCTTTATCGGAAAAAATTTTTGTACTCATCTTTGATTTTTATGAGTATAAATGTTAATTCATTTTCACTCTAACATAAGATATTGTATGTGTCAATATCTAAGTAATTTAACAATTTACTACGTTATGTTTATTACTCTGATACAACTTTTGAAAAGATTTCCCAACGTCCTTTTACATTTTCACCTTTGTCCGTACTTCTTCCACAATATTCCAGATATTTTGTCTGATTATCATAATTTTCAAAAAAGTCTTTCAGCCATAACAGATAACTGTTTTCTTTTTCTTCATCTCCGTACACTACATCCATTGCTGCAACTACCATTGGAATGGATAACTTTTTCATCTTATCCATTTTATCCACAATCTTTTCATCTAACTTGTCAAGAACCTCCAAGGCATGTCCAATCAAACGGATACTTTCCTCAGAATCACTATTCAATATTTCAACATACTTTTCAATATTCTTTTGATCAAAAGCAGTATATTCGTATCCAGAAATAAGCATTAGTATTTGGCAGGCTACTTTACGCATATTATCTGATCTGATATCACCTTTTGTAATTCCAGTCTTTGCCCAAAATGGATGCTCCATAATTTTATAAAGTTCTGTACTGATGTCAAGATTTAAAAGACCTGTCAGCATCTGTGCTCCGTTCAATCGCTTTCCACTATTCAAACGCACAAACATATCCCTTACTTCTTTTTCTGTACAGTCCCACATTTCAAAAATCAAGACTTCTGCATTCAATAGTTTGTCTTGTACAATCTCATCTAATTGAGAAAACCTTTTACCTGCAATTTCATAGGTTTCCCCATCAATCGTAACCGGATCAAGTTTCTTAGAAAGTGGAAATTTGTCCCCCTTATATTTCTGTAGGGTAGTAATCCTCTGCTTTCCTTCTATCACATAGTTTTTATTGTCTTTTTTCCAAATATAAACTAAATTGATAGAATATCCTCTTAGCAGCGAATCCACTTCCAACGATTCCATATACCTGGTCCACTGTCCCTCTTTTCTCTGAAAAGGATGAGAAAAATCAAGTTTTCCTTTTCCGGACTCCCGCAACAATGATGAAACAATTTTAGTCTTACATGTAGATTCCATTTTCCAACACCACTCCTTAACTTTTTTATCATTCTATCATGATATACCGTACATTGCAAACGCCTCAAAATTTAAAATATCTGCTTAACTTCCTATTTTTACCACAGTTACAATAGTTATCTATTATTTATCCACTGTGTAGTTCTTTCAACAATTGCCTTCTTCTGTTCAAAATGTAAATAGTGAGAACCTTCTAGCAAAATTACTTCTCCATTTTCTGTATCTGCTATAATATCCCTATGTAGTTGTTCCCACTGTGGCATAGTCTTGCAATTCTCTTTTGAAACAAATTCCAATATTGGTATTTCTCTTGGAATCTTCATATCCTCCACTACATCCATATTTTTTTCAAGATTTTTCATCTCTGTCATAACCGTTGCGTTATATCCTTTATCCAGCGTTAATATGCGGAAAACTTCCCATTCCTTCTCTGAATATAGGTACTGCGGATCTGCATACACAACTTTCTTTGGATTGTTTATAGAAAGTAACCTTGTAATTCCCGTTATATTGACTATCTTCTGAGTATACGCAAATATTTGATTGAGCAACTGTACACTGACTGGAAAAGGATTATTTTCTTTACTTGTCATTTTCGGAACTGATGGATCAATCCCTATAATTCCTTTAATTTCATTTGGATATATCTGGCTCCAATACAAACTATATATCCCTGATATGGAATGCCCCATTAGATAGTATTCCTCTTCTCCTAAGTTTTTTACACATTCATGAAGTTCTTCTACGATATTTTCAATCGTCCGGTCACGCTTTGTTCCATCAGATAATCCATATCCAAATGGCTCAATCGTAATCACCTTGTATTTTTTAGCTAATTCACTTGCTAAAGGTTTAAATTCTAAAATAGGCGACGGTTCACCCAAACCAGGAAGCAAGATAATCGGAGGACCGTCATGTTCCGCTCCGGCAATCTCCACAACCATACTTTTTCCATCTATTTGCACACTGTTTCCATACGCATCTTTTATTTTGTATTCATCTATTTTCTTACATATAGTGTTCCATATAATTCCCAATAAAATGAATATAATGGTAATACCTATAATCCATTTTATAATGATCCATATTTTTTTCTTTCGCTTCATTTAAAAATTCAAACTCCCTCCTGTAATACTAATTGTACTAGAAGATTTATTTGTTATATAGAATTTATAATATCCTGTACTTCTAATTGTAAATGTGGTACTGTGACTTTTTCCTGTTCCACTATACTTTTTTGTTCTGACACCATTTGAATTTTTATATCCCATTTCAACACTTCCTGATGCTTTCAAACTAATAGAAAAACTTATCTTAGTCCCACCCGGAACGTAAAATGCCATCCCATCATTATCAATAATATTAATGGTTTCTCCTGCACTCAACGCTGTACTTGAAATTCCCATCCTCTCACTTTGCTGATGCATAGTATTTGATTGAGGTTCCGCTGCCTGTACAGAAGTACTATTTGTTGTCATAACCAAAAGAGCCATTATTGCTATTACTTTTTTTACTTTCTTCATTTCTCCATACTCTCCTTTACTATATGATAATTAAGAATAATTCGATCGCTTGATATATTTTTGAAATATGGAAAATATTCTCTCTGCGTTCCCCCTTTCAGCCAAACTTCATACTGTTCGACCTCAACAGTATCTACTTTAAATGGCTTTCCATTTTCAATATATCCTATTTCAAACGTATGTCCAGGCTGTTTATTCATGTTCTCCTGCTTGACACTTATTTTGACCTTTTCATTCTCTTCTAGAAAAATCCCCTTTCCTTGATCCTGTAAAATCAGCATTGTACCATTTTCTACATATATTTGTTGATCAGCTGTATAAAAATCTGTCTGTATTTCTAAAATATGTTTTGCAATAGGAATACCATTTTGATATAAACAGTCTTTATTAAGCAATTCTGTTTGAATATCAATCACTATCTTCTCTTCTTCTGTATCTGATTCGTAGAGCGTATGCTCTTCTTCCAGGTTTTCTATTTTTTCTACTTTCCCACCTGGATCCAAAAGCGTTTTCGCCAAAACAATGCTGCCGGTCACCAAACATATTATGCTAACTGCAGCTACTGATTTTAAAAAATAGGACTGTTTTTTTCGACGAATAATCTTTTTATATACCATATCCTGAATATCTGTGAGATTGTCTATGTCAGTTCTTTCCTTTGTTAATATCTCAACCGAATTATCCAACATCTCACTTATCTTGATTTTCATAAACCGTATACCCCTCCTCACGCAAAGCATGACGCAAAGTTTCCCTGCCTCTTCGAAGTCTGGTTTTTATGGTCTGCGGATTCATATTAAGTTGTAATGCGATTTCTTCTATTTTAAAATATCTATAATAATATAAAAGAAAGATTTCCTGATCCATCGGCTTTAATTTCTGAAGAAGTTTCTGAATAATCCTCTGTTGTTCCTTTTGCTCCATGAGTTTTTCGGCCTGGTTATCAATTAAAACCACATCATCATAAAGTTCCAGATTCCAATTTTTAATTGCACGTATTTTATCTTTTGCCTTATTCCTTGCAATCATACCTATATATGCTTTAATACTGGTGTATTTTTCATAATCAATTCTTTCAGCAGTATTCCATAAAGAGATAAATACATCTGATACTACTTCTTCCACATCTTCGTTTGTACCTTTCCCCGCAAGTATTTCTTTTGAAATCGTAGTGACATATGCACCATATTTCTTCATAATCTCTTCTAAAGCCTTTTCGTTCTTTCTCTGTAGTTGTTTTAATAACTTTCTTTCCTTCATTCGTAAGAATCCTGATTTTTGTTTTTGTATCAATACGTAAAATTCATAATTCAGGTTTCAAAAAAGAGGAGATATTTTATAATATTTTTTTCAAAGATTATTTATTTTTCAATCTATCTTAAATCTTAACAACACTTTTGAATAAAAAAATAAGAAGACTTAACAGCCTCCTTATTCTTTATTATTCTATTTGCTATGTAAATACATCTCTATGCTGTTCGTGCAAGATTTGCATTCGCATTTCGGGTTACTGTTCCATTACTGCCACAATAACCAACACAATATGCTGGTCCTGCATTATGAGCATTTGCCACTGCTACAGATCCACTGCAAATACAACCTGCTTTACTTCCTTCAAAATGCGATCCTGTTTTCATTGTTTTTGTTTTTACTAATTTCATGCTGTATCTTCCTTTCCTTGTTATGATGTTCGTGCCAGATTAGCGTTTGCATTTCGGGTTACTGTTCCATTATTGCCACAATAACCAACACAATATGCTGGTCCTGCATCATGAGCATTTGCTACTGCTACAGATCCACTACAAATGCAACCCGCTTTATTCCCTTCGAAATTGGAACCTACTGCGATCTTTTTAGACTGTACTAATCTCAAGTTTTTCCCTCCTTCCTCTGTAACTTTTTATTTTAAATCCTTCAAAATAGATTTAATGTTGTTGACCTCATAAATTATCAAAATACTGATTTACTTGCCTGTCTCTGAATT